>Ga0315913_1003355_pt1 | contig 19197 bp, 12 predicted proteins | sample MpolsnodulesMG_FD_207736 | JGI IMG/M metagenome (GOLD analysis project Ga0315913, IMG submission 207736) | Medicago polymorpha root nodule microbial communities from Los Angeles, California, United States - small nodules | ecosystem: Host-associated > Plants > Roots > Nodule | place: USA... | reverse complement strand
TAGAAGGTTTTTGAGGTAGTTGTTGGAGAGATGATGATTTGGGAGGGTTGGAATAGGTTAGAGGGGGTGTAGGAGAAAAAGGACGGTGGTTGAAAGAAGAGAGAACTTTGAGAGAAAGGTCGAGAGAAGAAACAAAATTAGGTATTACAGATTGTACAGAAGAAAGCATGTCCATGTGTGACTTGTGTTGGGTTTCTATGCGAGCTTTAAGACTGTTTATACCTTAGTCTGTCTCCATCCCCATCGACGATGAATGATTAATTCCGATCAGATCAATCCTCCAAGCAGTGCGGCGATCTTCAGGTTACTGGTATGGAAGCGGCTACGACTCCTATCGGATTTCCGGCGAGTTCGTTGTTTCTGATACCTCAGATTTAGGGTTTTGATTTAATTTTTTAAAACAAGCATTGCTCTAACCTTATATAGGAGAGAATACACGGCAAGTTTTCACTTCTCCAATCATATTTTGTTTGTCTCCGTTTAAAAAAATATTATATTTGTTGCGTTGTTCATATTGAAAGAAGATAGTTTGTTATAGTATAAAAGTGCAACATATATATTATTTATATTTTTTTTAGGAATCTATTATCTATACATATATTTTAAATCAAAATTAATATAATTTTATTTGAAATTTCATAAAAAAAAGACTATTGTTCCTAATTTATAATCTTTATAATCATTATCGCAATAAGAAAAACAGACACATGACACGGTCTGTCTAAACTCTTCGATGGTTGTTGTCTAGTGTTTGGTTGGTGTTATCGTTTCTAGACTCTTTGATCGTTGTTTACATGTGTTGGGATCCACAGGTTTCTAGATTTTAGGTTTGCCTCCAATGCGTCGATGTCGCCTTAATATTCGTATCAGTACTCGTGATTGATTTTGGACTGGTTGTGATATCATTGTCATTCTCTTGTTTGATGTTGAATTGATGGGCTTGAAAGAGTCCATTTGCTAGTTGTTATTTGTTGAAGTGTTACGTGTTGACAGTCAGTCCATTCACTAGTTTGTACACATTTGATTGATTAGTGTTTGTTAGAATTAACTACGTGTTACTTGACAAAAAAAAATGCTACCTAGTGCCCTTAAAGCACTTGATAAGAAGCTTAAAGTGATAATTTTATCTTGAAAATTGTGTATTCAACACATTGTAATATTAAAAAGTAACTTTTCATCATAAAATTCATCAATTATTTTCTTTTTTGGATCCTTAACAAGTGCCCAGCAAGAACCAAGAAAGAATTAACTAGAGGTTGGATTCATTGTGTTGTTTTAAATGTTTGTATTACCCGTTTGGATAGGTCTACCCTTTGTATGGACTTACTGGATTAGGTTTTGAAAAATGCTATTCTCCCAACAAAAATTACTCACTCTCAACTAAACTTTCGAAAATACCACACGTGAGTTAACTCACGCAAGTGTATATCACAGCGCGACTTAAGTCACGTTACGTGACTTAAGTCATGTCGGGTTTAACACCTGTGTAACTTAAGTCACGTTCTGAACCCCAACGTGAGTTAACTCACGCTGGTTTTTTTTCACACACATATATTATTAGTGCTTGCTATTACTTTCATATTGCTCCATCTCATTAACTTGTTGATTCATGTTGACGATACTCTAACATAGTTTAAAGTGTTATTTTTGGTATTTTAAGATAAATATATTCAATTATTTGTAAGTACCTCTAAAACCTTCCAAGGGTGGTATAATTCAGTTCTGTTAACTAGTGACGGAGTCCTTAATGGGTTAGGGTGGGCCACAGTCCACCCGGAAAAATAAAAAAATTAACGATCATAGGTCTGTTTTGCGATATTTTATACAATTGTGTCGGTTTTAGGTTTCGATTGATCCAAATTCACATAAAGTGGTGTAGTGGCCCACCCGAAAAATTTAAATAATTCAATTATAGGTCTATTTTGCGAGACTTCTATTAACCAAACAAGGATATGGTAGAATGACTAAATTGAAAACTTTTACAAACTTAAAGGACTTATTTGTGACCAAAATAACTTAAGGAACCAATATGTTACAAACCTCAAACTTAAAGGACTTATGTGTGATTAAAATAACTTAAATGACCAATCCATTACAAACCTCAAACTTAAAGAAGCAATCATTAATTTAGTCTCTATTATATATTTAACCTGTTATAAATAACTCACCATTTTGTCATAAAAGGGCGAAATAGAAATGCGCAGGAAACATAGCACCGCTATCTATGCGGCGGTGGTGTTTGGTATTTACCTTTCACCAACAATAGACAAAGGCAAAGGTGGTTTGAATTTGCGAAGCTGCGACAAAGCTCTGTTTGGACCAGATCGTTTTTTCAACACCGACGACCACACTGTCTCTCGTCGTTAGAGCAAATGGGTACCCTAAAACCGTTTCCGTTTCTGCATGTTTCACAAATTGATCTTGTTAAAGGTATTATTTCCTTTTTTTATAGAACTAATTTTTGTTGTGTTTTCAGTTTTATTGCTTTGCTTAGTTAATTGATGATGATGATGATGCTTTTTTGTTCTAGCAAAATTAATAATTTGAAAAGCAATTTTTTTATTTGTAAAATAAAATTAAATGTCTTAGTTGATGATTGCATGCATGTTAATAGCACATTTCCATTCCAAGATTTGACATGCAGTACATTATATAACATGTATATTTTGAGAGTTTGTAAGTTTATTAAGAAACGTTAGCTTCTGCATAAGATTGTTTGTTTTGTCTTTGCAACTTGAGTCCAGGTAAAAACTGTTGATTTTTTCTGGTGTGTTAGAAATGGAAATGAAATGCTTACTGGTTAGAGCTTTACGTTGTACTAGTGTATGAAGCACGGACACAGACACACCGACACCGCTAATAATTTGAGAAAATCACATATTTTAGTGTAATTATAAGTGTCGGTGTCCCGGGACACGCCTAATCCAAGGAGTGTCCGTGCTTCATAGCCTCACACAAAGCAGTTTTTCATTGAGAGAGAGAGATTTCCAAGTTGATGACTGTTCAACTTTGTTGAATTAATGCGACCGAACTGAGCAAGATTGGTTAATGGAACTTATATGCATGATGCTATTGAAGAGCTTTTATCATTGCCACAATACCCGTTTATAAGTTTCTAGACATTTCGTAACATTTTTCTAGATTGAAGTCCACAGTTTTTCTGATATCATTAATATCAGTTTCTATCAAATGTGTATCAATTCCTACCGATGTCTCAAACTTATAGATTAACTTTTAACAGTTTCTAAACTTATGACTGACAGAGGAAACCATCAAAGCTAAAACCAAGATGTTTTCTTTGCCAGGAACAAAGATTGCAGATTGGTTTGCACACCGTACAAGTGGGGGTTCAATATATTTATGGTTTTGCTACAAATTCACCATCTTTCTAGTTCCGCATTTATGTCTTGCTGCTTGAATTTAAGGGAAACCAAGCATGGACATTAATGCTGAGCTAGAAAGATGGTTCAAGACAATTTGAGCGAGAAAAACTTCAACCACTGAATCCACCACTATTCCTTTCTATCCCAATAAAGTGTCTGTCTCTTGAACAAGATGCATCCGTGCAATACATGATTCTGTTTGTCCTTAGGAAATAGCTCATTTTCCCACCTTTTGGCATTGCCTTCATCTGTTCCATCAACCCCGTCACTGTTTATATCCAACATCAGAAGCTTCTAAACTTTATAAGTTTCCTCATCAAGATTATATTTAGCTCGTGTGTGTTTCTTCCAAACTTTATTCATGAACCTTGCATTTGTGTTTTTCATTTTGCTGGTTGTAAGGAACAAGTGCATTCTGCCCACACAACACGAGCTTTCTAGCTTCTCTATATATGTTTAGGTGTCTAAATTGCTGTGTTAATGTGTCCATGTCTAAATTGCTGTGTTAATGTGTCTATAGTATGTATGTTTTTCCACCACTCTCCTCAAGCAACACCTTATGAGTTGTGAAGGGCACATGCTCTTGCATTTCATTTATGCAAGAATACGCTGAACTGATTGGAGTACTTCTCTTTTTACTCGTTTCTTTTTTGCAAGTGATGCAAGCATCTCTGCAATTTAGACATCAATGGCTGGTAGTGGTCTTTCTTGATCCTCAAATGTTTTATCGGACTTTCTGGGGAATTATTTCACCATTCTTCATGTGTGCATCAAAGAGTGTCATTTTCTGAGGAACCTAAAGCTGGAAGATTGCGAGCTTATACGAGAAATTACATACAAATTACAAACACTTTCTGTAAAATGATGCAAATCCGTGAAATACATGGACCTTGCAGGAGAATGTTACTCTTTGAGAGAACTTCTTCTGGATGACTGTATTATATATTCGAGAAATTGAAGGAGTTCTGCCAAACATGGATCATTTATCTGCTAAAAACTGCACATTATTGACTTCCCAATGTGCAAGGCTGCAGGCTTGTTAGTGAATCAGGTTCCTCCTCTTTTGATCTTTGTTTATTTTAATAAATACGTCGAGTCATATATTTCATGTTGTTTATTATAGTTTTGCTCTGAGAAATAATTGATGTTATAGTGTATCAGGCAGATTGGTTAATGGAATGTTTTAGAATACGTGCAACACTTACATAACTCTAAGCAGCTTGATGCTATTTAAAGGTTTTTATCATTGCCACACTGTTATAAGTTTCTTGGTATTTCTTAAATTTTTGCTAAATTTAAGTCTTCACGTTCTCTGATATCATTAGTATCGGTTCCTATCAAATGTGTATCAATTCCTATCAATGTCTCAAAACGCTAGATTAACTTGTAGCAGCTTCTAAATTTATGACTGACAGGAAATGATTGAAGCTGGAAAGATGTTTTATTTGCCAGGAATAAAGATTCCTGATTGATTTGCACACTGTTCAAGTGAAGGTTCAATATCTTGCTGGTTTTTCAACAAATTCACCAACTTTCCAGTTCTGCAATCATGTCCCCTGCAGCTTGACTTTAGGGGAAATCGAGCAGCAAGGGACATGAATGCAGAACTGGAAAGATGGTCTGATACATTGAGTGAGAAAAACTCCAACGACTGAATCCACCACTGATCCTTTCCATCGCGAAAAGTGCTGTCTCCTTGATCAAGATGCATCCGTGTAATCAATGATTCTGCTCTTCTTCGGAAAACATTTTCCCACCATTTGGCCTTGTCTTCTTCTGTTCCATCAACCCCATGACTGTTTATATCGCTCGAAGGGAATGATGATGCCATATTCATGAATCCAGTTTGCTGATTGTAAGGGACAAGTGCATTGTCCCCATACAACACTAGCTTTCTAGCTTCTCTATATATGTTTAGGTGTCTAAATTGGGGTGTCTCCATCACTTTCTGCAACCTTTGCAAAGGGAATGCTGTTGCGGTTCATTTATGCGAGAATATGTTGAGCTGATTGAAGTACAGTATTATTCATGAGTTCTGGTACTGACTCTAGATTATTTTTTTTGCTTAGTCTAATCTTTCCTGAAGATAAATTGTACCAAGAGCGGTTGATTTATCCTGGGTAGCTCTTGCTGTAGGTCTGAGCATGGCTTTGAGTCTCACTGTTTCATATTCAGAAGCACAAGTCCAGCTGTTAGAAGTTGATGCATCCAAATGTGATCTAGCATTTTCATCGGTACCATCGAGCAAGTAGACAACAACAACAATAATCTAATTGGGGTGCAATGTAATTTAATGCAGGCATTCTAGTCAAATTATTTGGTTTAATTTCCCTTTTCGGTTCTTCTTTTCTTTTGTACATTTGGAAATTGAACCCAATAATTTGATTGGTATGCCTGCATTAAATTGTATTGTGCCCCAATTAGATTAATGTTGTCATTGTCTATTTGCTCAACGGTACTATGAAAAGGATACGGAGGAGGAAGGGGAGTTTTTGAAGACGATGCTGCTGTGGTGGGTTAAAATCAAGGGCGAAAAAAGAGCCATCATTCTAGATACCAAGTGCTGTGGCCTTGTGATGTTAATACAGTGACACAAGCAGTTTTCACTTTTAAGCATGATAACATCAATCTGATGGTTTTTTGTTGATATTTGATTGAATTGTTGTATGTCTGTGACTAAGTTATGCGACGAGTTATGTTTTTTATTTTGGGTACAAGAAATGAGTCATCTTTCTTTCTTTTTTTCCTTTTCAATTTAGTCATTTAAGTTTCAATATGTTTAACAAAGTCTGTGGCATTTAGTATGTTTTATGTGACATTTTTTCTCTCTTTCGGACAAGATAATGTGACATATGATGAGCCGTTATTTTTTATTTTTTTTATAAAAAAAACTCCAAATAATATGAACTTTAAACATGTCCTGTATCGTCATTTTTTATCCATTGAAGAACACATAAATCACCACGGATAAATTTTACCTCATCTTGTCGCTATTATAAAAGTTTATTTTTTTATATTTTTTGTCACTATTACAAAAACCACTACTTTCTTTTTTGCCTATTTTTACTACTTTTTTTAAGGAATTTTTTTACTACGTTTAAACCATTAATATACCTTTTCTTTAATTAAAAAACATTTAACACAGTTGAACAAGGTTTTTATTTAAAATGAAAATTACAATCTAGTAAATTTAACTTATGTTTTACATTAAATTTAAAAAATTAATTGTACTTAACCAAACTTTTTTTAATCACAGTGAAATTAATATATATTTTTTCCTTATAATAATAATTGAAGAGGGAGTCTATATGTTTAACATTGTATAATATATACAGGAGCAATGTTTGAATTCTAGACACTCAAAAATGCAGAAATAAAGTTTGAATTTTAAACACTCTAAAATCTATAGTCGCTACGCTACTTGAAAAAAACATATTTTGAGGGACAATAATGAATTGTTCACAAAAGAATTTACCATTAATTTTGCCTTTCCTTACAATTCCTCCCCGTCTCTCTTTTTTTTTTTTTTTGTCAAGCAATTCCCCCTTTTTTAATTTAGTAAATTGAATTTTGTTGTAAAAAGAAATTCACAAATAAATTTTTCCACGGAGGTTCGAAAGAAAAGAAATGGCATTTAGAAATATTAACGGTGCTAAGGTTATAACTTTTCACCGCCAACCCAAATCAAAACTTGTTTCTGAAGAATCCTCAATGGAGTTCGAAGTCGAAGATGGTTCCAAATTCCCTTTACAAAGCAGCGACAAAACACTTTTCGGACGAGGTTGCGGTTTTGAAACCAACGACCACACTGTTTCTCGCCGTCACGTTTCGTTCCAACTCAACAACGAGTCTGATTCAGAGCCTACTAAGGTTTCATTTCAAGTCATTGGAATAAACCCTATCTGGGTTTTGAAGAACAATGACAAAACGATTAAGGTCTTCAAGAAATTCGAAATGGGTCAGTTGGAACTCGGTGACCGTTTTTGCTTGTCTGTGAAAACACCCTTTTGGTTCAATTTGAAGAAGACTGAGGATTCTGAGAGTGAGATTGAATTTGATCAGCTTGATATTTCACAAATTGATCCTGTTAAAGGTAATAACTTTGACCCTTTTTGTTGGAAACTGTTTTTGTTCTGTTTTTCAATTGTGTTGCTTTGCTGAAAGATGGTGATGTTTTTGTTGTTGTAACAAAATCAATAATTTGGAAAAGTAACTTTTTTAGCTGGATGCATTGCATTTCAATGTCTTAGTTGATGATTGCATGCATTTCAATGACATTTCCTTAGCAGGATTTGCAATGTAGATGTAGTACATAATAATATCAATTATTATAATCACTTGTGAGATTGTTTTGGAGAAGTTATGAAAACAGTTCAAGGCATTTCCATGAGTTTGTTTTTAACTTATTTCAATAAGCTCTCCAGGATAGCTTGTGAAAATAGCTTATAGTTTATTTGAAATTAGTTTGACTGATTTTTATCTTTTGTTATAGAAAATAGCTTATATATAAGCACTTATACGGTGAGTATGTATGTTATAAGCACTTAATTAAGTTGTTTATCCAAACATGGCCTAAATCTAATTCAACCATGAGTACTATAGTTTATGATTTAAAGTTTATTTTTGTGTTCATTTGGTTATGATAGCTTAATAGCCTTTTAAGGACATGTATACTTTAAATTCATATTCAATATAAGGTAATGTGTTTCTTTGTTCCATAATATTAACCTCCTGCTTTCCACTTTAGTTGGTTACAAATTCCAATATTATTATGTATGGGATCATGTTTTGTCTCTCTTTCAATTTTATTGTTTCTAGGTGCTTCATTCCTTTTGTAAATTTGGTTGCTTGGACTTATAGTTAAGAAGTATCAACTCGAATACTACATATAATGGGATTATTCTTCGTACGAATTTTTGTTGTCTTTCGAACTTGAATGTGGGTAAAAAGTGTTGAACTTTTCTGGGGTTAGAAATGGAAATGAAATGGTTGCTGGTTTGTTTTGTACCTCAAGAAAAAAGCTAAGAGATTTTCCAGTTGACGACTCTTCAACTTTGCTGAATTTATGTCAACAATGGTACTCTAACAGAGCAATTTTTAGCGATGTACATCATTTAAAATATAATTTTTGGTTGTTTGTGATGAAGATATTCAATTATATCTTGTAAGTGCCTGTGGCTGTGTAACCTTCTAAGGGTAGTATAATTCAATTCTGTTTAGCATTGTTCACTTGATGGTTAGTTTTTTTTTTTTTTTTTACCATTTACGCATGAATTTGTTTTTTGAATTCACAGTGATAGCTTTTAGGATACTTTTGATGAAACAGTAATTTTGAAAATGCAGAGTTTGGTTTTCTTGTTATGAAGCATGAGTTTGACCAGTATCCAAAGGGCATGATCCGGAATGTGGAGAATTGGGAGTGGTTTCTCGAGGAGCCTAGCAAAGAAAGTGAGGATGAGGATGATTTCGAGGAAAAAAGGAAAATGAAGGGAAAGCGAAAAGTATTTAGAGGCAACGAGGATGACGAGTGGACTGGTGATAGTGAAGATGATAAGGACCCTGTTGCTAAGGTTGGGAAAGGTAAGAAACCTAGGTACTCCACAAGGTCTAAAGACAATAGAGGACCTAACAGAGATATCAAAGCTAGTAGTAATTCTAAAAGAAGGAAAGCAACTAGTGTGGATGAAAATGATGAAGAAGATGACGACGACGATGATGAGACGCTAGGAGGATTCATTGTTACTGATGAAGAAGATGAGGATGAGGAACAAAACAATGACGATGAGGAGGAGGAAGAGGAGTTTGAAGAAGATGACGATGATGCTGTGGCAGGGTAAAATCAAGTGGAAAAATACACATCCTTTTAGATACCTAGTGTTTGTGATGTTAATATGTAGTGAAACAAGTAGTTTTCACTTTATCATGACAACATTAATTTGATTGTTTTTTTTGTTGATATTTGAATGAAGTGTTCTATGTCTAGGACTATGTTCAATGTATGAAATTGGTTATATTTTAGTTTAATGAAAAAATAGAGAATGATCTCATAACTGATAATTGGTACTCCCTGTCATTTGAGAATTGGCTTATATTTATTGGCATTTTCTCTTCAAATGGTGCTTAAAAAAGGATGGATGAGTAGATTTCGCACAAATCGTTATTTCTTCTTATTTGTTATATATATTCTCGGTAAAAACAATTATTATCTTCAAATGGGCAAAATTACTCATGAAACCACGTAAACAACTTTTCTTTTTTCCTTACGTCCAAACACCCAGATCTTGGTTGTGATTTCTGCAACAAAAAAAGAGCACTGGAACATATTTTGTTTCTCATTAATTATGGATGGACTTAGTTCCTCACTTTGAGATATAATTGTGCGGACATCTATGAAAGATAGTTATGAAGATCTTCAATAGTACTAGCAATTTGGAGTAAAAAGAAGTATGAAAGATAATTTGAGAGTTGTTTATGGTAGATAGATGAAATGACAATTATTGTTTGAAAACTCACACACATAGTGGAGGAGTTGGCGTTTGAATCCTGTAACGGTAATGGTGTCTAATTTAACAATTTCAACATTTTTGTCGGTTAAAATAGAGATTGTGGGCGAAAATTTGTTTGAGATAATTAAATAGGACAAAAGTGATAAAAGAGACTTATAACTATCTTTGGTATAAAAAAAATGCACCTTATAGAATGTGTGGTATTGGTTTCTCATTAATTTTGGGTGGACTTTGTCCTTTTGAAATCCTAATAGTAAAATTATTAGAATTTAATATTCTTTTTTGGTCAAGATTTTTTTCATAATTTTTCCCTTTCAAAAAAAAAATTCATCCATTTTTTCCTTTTCTAGTTTGACAACAAAAAATAAAAGAAAATCTACAAGGCTTTGTAGCATAATAATGTTTACATATATAAGTAATAAGTCATCCAACAATTGCAACAACAAATTCACAATGATAATGAAATCCTTTGAACTTTAATATTTGTACAAAGGGAACAAAATATACATAATATGAACCTAACAGATGAACTATATACCACATTGAATGGATAATTAATAATTAATATTAGAATATAGAATGATCATGGACTGTAGAAGGAAGGACCACATTTGCATTTCCAGCTTTCAGGCTCATAATTTGCATACTGAAGGCTCAAATGATTTCTCTTACTGCTTTCAGTACTTGGAACTTGAATGGCTTCACATGGATTGCATCCATAACACTTGTGCTCACAGCTTGGTGGACTTGACCCTATCTTGTTGCTGCTTATCCCAATATCTCTATCATCATATACTTCTTCTTTCATTTTCTCTGACTTAATACTTTCTCTTACCATATTATAACCCTTCATTTAAAATACAAGTATTTATATGTTAATTAGGATATATAATACATAATGTTAGCAGACATATATAATGTTAGAAGACACACCTTTTTTGATACTATGGTTTGGTGTGGTGCTGGTGCCTCTGCTGGGCCTAATGATTAACGTCTAAGGTCAAATAACTGCAAAAATCTTATATCTATAAAAATGGTGTGCTAGTTAACTAACCTGGATGGGACATTGCATCAGTTGAAGGAAAAGCCCTTTTAGCCACAGAGACAGAACTTAGTAACTGCAGAGCTAAAATGAAACAGAAAAATCTTCCTTTCATTTTAAGCACAAATGATGAATCAAATGATGAATGTGAATTAATCTTCCCTATAGAAAAAAATGAATGCAACTTAAGGTGTGATGATTATTGCTGAATTGTAGAGTATATATATATATATATATATATATAAGAAGGGAGTGAAAAGGCTATAACAAATCCCAAAAAGATGACTGTTGAAGATTTTGCTTTACAAACACACAAGTGATTCTGGTAGTTTTCTTGTTACACAGTGATCAACAACTCGAACAAGTTTCACCTTCATTTGACAACTCCTAAGACTATAAGACTAGTCTGTTTTCTCCACTGCCTATAACAACATTGGATTTCTTGCTTACCTTTCAATACAAGCCAAACCTATTTCTCTCTCACATCAATCTAAAAGGGTGCTGCTATATTTGGTTCTCTATTTGTACAGAATAACAGCACCCATTTTGAGTCTATACACCTATAATTATCTTATACTATATGTTAAAATAAAATAATATTTTTGACACCTAGACTGCATAGTCTTTGTCTTTTAGTTACTGTCTTTACTGATATATGCTGTCATTATTACCATATACAGAAGAAAGAAATCAAATCAATGGTTATGGGCCATAGCTACAGTAGTGTCAGTTTTATGAATTGGAAAACAAATAAAGAGCATCACCTTCTGATAAATAACTGATATTGTATTTAATGAGTTTGTTATTAGTGGATTAAATGTTGTTGTACTATTAGGGTCAATTTTTCTATGAGTTGGTTGTTGGGGCACAGATAAGTCCTCTTTACCAATATCTAATTTGGTCCATTCATTTTATATTGCATTTAATTTGGGTGTCCATGATATTCTCATATTCAATGAATAGCAGATTTTAGTTACGTTAGTATTTATTATGGTACATGTTTGGAGTGTTATACACTGCTTCTTTTGAAAGTGACAAGAAATAGATATACTATAGGAAGAAATTTGGATCTTGTATATGGATTTTAACTTTAAATTTGTAACTATTGTTTGAAATATGTTTGTTAATTAGCCAATTTTAATTTGTAGAAATTTTTTATGAAGGGGGCAATTTGAAGACCTTAATTTTCATCTCATAAGCACTGAAACAGTTTTTACAGAACTTACTCTCATGCACTCCCAACTTATTTGGATAAGTCACCCGGGGTCCTCTAATGAACTTCGAAAACATCTTTTGAACATGTGAGCCGGACCGGGATCCCATGCAGTTACTACAGTTTTCAATCTCGATCTTAGATCTATTATCCAATGGTTCCAATTATGAAGCACGGATTTTAGAAATTTCACACGGTTTAAAATTTTGGTCGTTCATTTTAGATCAAGTGTGGAATTTAAATCCTTGGTAAGCCTAATAGTGTGGCACATTTAAACATGGTAAATAAAACAATTCAAAACAATGAAGCTTGAGAGTTCAATTTTTATACACATGTCGAAAAATTACAATCATTTATAAGTGTGATTTTAAAACATGCGTTATGATTCCACTATTTTCTATTGATGAGGTGTGCTCTGTTTATCGTAAGGTGTGCCTTGATACTTTTGGGGAACATGTCGTTCATTGTAAGGAGTTTTCCGGGTTTAAGTACAGACATGACTTTGTTAGAGATGTATTTTTTGATATATTCAGACGGGCTGGAATATCAGTGAAGAAGGAGGTGTCTGTGAACTTCCTAACTGACCCACTAGATAGAAGATCAACACTCAGGCCTGCAGATGTGATGGTGTACGGATGGGTAGGTATAAAACATGCTTGTGCTGACTTGACTGGGGTTTCACCACTTATGGGATTAGGTGTTGGATCTTTTACCGTAGGACAGGCAGCTCTAAAAGTTGCGTCAAGCAAAGTGGCCAAACACGAGAAAACGTGTTCTGACAATCAACATGTTTTTATACCATTTGCTTTTGACACTTTTGGTTTCTTAGCACCAGATGTTGTTGACCTTCTACATAGAGTTCAAAAGGTTATGCATAGCAATGTTATGTCTCTTAGGTCCATGAATGTTGTATTCACGAGGATTGGTTTTGCCATCCAAAAAGTCTATCGGCGCAGCTTGTTGCCCGCTTGTCTTCTATTCAAGTGTAAATAATGATTTTTATAAATAAAAAAAAAATTAAAACTAGTTATAAACAAACACAAACATTTTTAATGATACAACGATTATAATTTACTCCTTTCGTCCTGTAATAGATGACTCATTTGAAAATATGTAATTTTGACCTAACTTACTTTGACCATAATTTTCTACTAATATACAAAGATAAATAATATCATATAAGATGTTGTTAGATTCGATGAGTATTTTCAAAATATCAAATTTTCATAATTTTTTCTAATATATTACTCAAGATATTTAAGCTCAAAATTATGCATTGACATGCATAATAAAGTCAACCGCGTAAAGTATTATAGGACACAGAGAGTATCAAGAATGCAAAAATAAATTACACCAACACGGTACATATATCCGCGTTGAATTAATGCATCAGCACATGCATGAAGTTAGTTATTATTAACATAGAATAAAGAGTTCATTGATTCAGTTCACTATAAGTTAAATTGCCATTTAAATGCTCTCTTGTTTTTGCAGAGCTTTTTTGAGGAATCAGAAAGTGGACGTTTTTGTACTATAACAAACTCTAGGCTAATTCAGATGTACCTAAAAATACATATACGCAGTATTAGTAATTAATAAAAATGCTATGAACAAACAACTAATGACAATGCAACCTAGGAGATGTTAAAGAAAGGTTAGTCAAAATGGTATGAATATGTCATCCATCAGTCATATTAGAGGGTAAGCAGGGGGTAGGCATATAGGCAACCATCAACCAAATGCACCTATATTACATTATAATTATACATACATTTGATTCCCAACAAAAAGCAAAACGAAAAGAAAGCTAAAAATAAAGATTGTGCAATGATTCATATTGACATCGTTCTAAACAGAAATGGTACGTTTACAAAAGGATTAATAGGAGTATGTGATTCTTTTCCCATCCAAATCCATAGTTCTGGTGACGCTATTTTTTTATACAAAGTCTTTTTAACACTTTTTAAGTATACATTAAAAAATATCAACAATAGAGTGGTCCTAGTGGTAAGGACCCTTAAATCAAGTGGTTATGCGATTGATTCCTACCTGATGCTATGGAGAAAAATCTGTTTGGAGATGAGAAATCGGTGGGGTTTAGCATGGGAATAGAGAGTTGTTTCTCACCATGGGAAAGTTTTTTTCTACCATTAGATTAAAGAGGAGTATCAATTTTATCATGGACTGCCTATACCATATTTTTTCCTTTATCTTTTACACTTTTTTTGTTTAGATCTAGAATTTTTTTCTTTCCTTGATAATTCGGTAATCATACTCTTGTGCTCTGTCCAATTTCAACATTGATTTCATTATCTTTATATCATGATCAGAATCGGATCTAACTTTTCTATCGCTCTATTACGTATAAGGCAAAAAAGCTCCAGATCTGGAATATTCTCATGCAATAGGGTCACCAATATTCTCATGCACATGAGCATTCTTGTTCATATTCTTAAAGGATAGTTGAATTTCTATTGATGCATCATTTTTTCTTCTCCTTCTTTTTGTGGTACTTGGAACTTTTGTTAAAAAAGGGGTTGAGATAGGGTAACTGATTATCACCCTTGTGAGAATAAACATAAATGAATTATGGTTATAAGAGGCGAAAGCATACTTAACTGTAAAATGGGGACATTATCGTTGAAGTACATCAATTTATCCATTGAGGATAATTTGAGATGTTGTATTTTGGAGACACATGATTTGGGAAAATTTGTAGTAGATTGTATGGTTAGAAGAATCGTAACATATCACTGGGGTCATCATGTTCACATTAAAGTTGTCTTTGTCCGTTTGTCCAATTAATTTTCTCTTTCATCAAGGCTCCCACATGTATATCTCTAAAATTGAATCCTTGTTTAATTTTTTTGTGGGGGACATTGAGGTTGCACGTAGGGTTCATTAGGTTAAATGTGACCTTGTATGTTGCGAGCAGGAAATGATGTAATATGAGAGTTCACAAATTATGTGTTTTTAATATGACTCTTCTAGGGAAGTGATATCAACATTTTTTTTTTGAAGGAAGTGATATCAACATTTAAATACTTATTACGAGGGTTTATGGTGTAGAGTCTTGGCTCATCGATATTAGCAAAATTATGTTGATGTAGGTTGAGGTTCTAACAGGGATTCTGCATGGTGGATAGATAATTCAAGTGTTCGGGTTGGTTCTGGTGACGCTAATTTTAATTGGTTATTTAATAATATATTTAAAAAGTTTGGTGATGGAAGAGATACTATTTTTTGGTTAGATTCTTGGATCGGGACACCATCCCCTCTTCCAAAAAAAAAATCACACAAAAAAGTAAATAGTATATTTAATATATTATTACTCTTAAAATATCATTTTAGACTTAATAAAAAAATATATCATTTTTATATATAGATGTGTTTACTTTTTATTTTTCATCTTCCAAGATATTTAGTGGTGTTATTAAGAGTATATTCGAGAAATAAATAAAAAAAAATGTTTTTGCGAGTAATTATAAATGTATCTAGTTAGGCTTAATTGCAGTTTTAACCCCTTAACTTTTTCAAAGTTGCGATTTTGGTCCCCTAAGAAAAAAAAATTACAAAACAGCCCCCTAAGTTTTGCACATGTGGCAGTTTTGGCCCCCAAGGCTGATATTGACTCGGTCTACGCTGACGTGGCACCCTAAGTGAGGTGCCACGTTTTTTTTTTTTTTGGGACTTGGGGGACCAAAACTGCTACAGTTGCAAAACTTAGGGGGCTGTTTTGTAGTTTTTTTCTTAGGGGCCAAAATCGCAACTTTGAGAAAGTTAGGGGGCTAAAACTACAATTAAGCCATCTAGTTATTCAAAATAGTATTTTTATATTTTTTTATATTTGATGTTTTCGCAAAAAAAAAATATTTAAATACTTAGAACGAGTTTGACGTGTGTCAATGGAGTTAAGGTTTTTTTTTGGCAGTGATGGAGTTAAGTTTTGTCATCATGTTTAATCACTTTGGTTGAATAGAATATGAAAAAAGAAAGTGAAATTGTGGCTTATTCAATGGTAAGACCACCAAGACCGTAAAAAATATAAAAAATATTTAATTAAGAAAAAAATGTTTCATATTCTACTATTTTAAAGCTAAAGTCAATAAAATCTCCTCTGAAACTAAAATTAATTTTGTCCAAACAAAAATTCAATCAATTGCCTTTGTTAACAATAAAAAAATAATTATTAAATAAAGCTTGTTACATTAAGCTAAGGGTTAAATAAATTTTTGGCTCCTATAAATTGTTTAAATTTCACTTTTAGTTCCTCAAAAGAAAATTTTCAATTTTCGATCCTCCAAATATTTTTCGCCTCCACTTTTACTCTCTGCTTTTAAGCTAGGTCATATGTTCCCTTCATATATTTGATTGAGTTTTTCCAAGAATTTTTAGAATAGTATAATAATCTCTAAAAAATAGTATTTTTTTCTTTAGTAAAACATGAATTAAATATGAATTTTTTGACGCAAAAAAACATAAAAATTCATATTTAATTCACCGCTTGTAAAAAAATTCTAAAGGGTTGTAAGTGAGAATTCTATAGTGCATTAAACATGACTGCAAAAAAAAATTTAAATTTTGAATGAAACACATAAGTTGACTTAAAAGAAGGGACCAAATACATATACTTAGGCTTCACAATCGAAATCATCATGCTCAAGTAGAAAGAGTGTGCATTATAGTAATAAGTCTCCCAACTCTCCTCTTGTTCAACGCGACTTCCACAAAAGTATCAAATCGCTCAGTTCATGCATCAATTTATTGAAAATGTGGTGGATATCGTACGTAATGGTCATTGTGAATGTGTTGTTTCAGTCATGCTTATTCGGTATGTTGATGCTCATCACATTATTTGTATTGATCTTATACGAGAGGTAACTGGTAACCATGACCATTATCTTTGCATCTTTGGGGCAGAGAATCAATTCAACAAGGTCAAACACGCTTTAACACTTAATGGAATTAGCTTTTCACTTAGGGATAAATGGATGATTATGCAAAATATAAGATTTCGTATTACACAAAAATATATGCATGTTGTAGTTTTACTGTTCTGCGGAACATAGCAGATGAACAAAGCAGTTGGAAACTTTGTTTCCTTTACAAGTTGAACCATTAGAAAGTAACTGATTCATGTGTTTTGCACATGTGAATGACAACCATTATGTGACGGTAAAGTTGCTTGTGGAATCTTTGTTTTTAGTTTATATTTAATGTTATTGTTGTTTATGTGTAACCATCATAACTTATATTACATGTATATCTGAAGGACGACTATACAATTCCTCCTACGAGACCGCCACCGTCGAGATGATTGAGCAGCCTAAGGGCATAGGTATTTACATATGATTAATTATAATGAATTTAGTCTTGCTTTGGTTAATGTGACAGTTAAAGATAATGTTGGGGGTTATAGTTGAAAACCTATAGAAGGATGAAGATGATGAAAAAGGTTGTAGATGTTAAGAAGGTTGCAAATGTAGTAAAAGCTAAAGACAATAGTCTTCAAAATGCTGATTATGATAGCATTGACGTCGCTTAATGATAGCTCAAATTTATATAATGTTTTTTTTATATAATTATCAATGCTTCTGTTTGTTAAATCTCGTAGTTTATGAGTGTTTGTTAAATCTGCATATGGTACAATTGCATTTTCTGTTAATAGCGAGAGTCTGGGTGATTTTGGATCGTATAATCCAAAAATTTAAAACTCGCTTCAGATTATATAATCCTAACAGGGTAAGACTTCAATTTTGGAGGACGTGTGAGAAGAACAAATGGTGGGAAAAGAAACTCTCTTTTTATTAAAATGTAATGCAAAGCCCAATCCACTTCGGCCCATAAGCCATTATAATAAGGAAAAAAAACATTTGCATTACCAACAACGAGTGAATCATCAACTTCGTCCCTAAATTTGCAAGCATCAGCCAAAATCATCCCCAAATTTTGCAAAATATCAATTTTGTCCCTGAATTTGTAAAATGTCAATCAATTTCGTCCTTCCAATTAACTGGGGTGTTAACGGAGCTGACGTGGCTGTTAACCTCTCACATGGACTGCCATGTCAGACGCCACATAAACAGGGACTAATATGACCGATTGTAACCAACATTTTCAAGGACTAATTTGGCTGATTTGCAGAAAATGTAAGAATGTCATCTTTCCCAACGTCTCTCTTCCCCAATCGCTATTTCTTCCCTAAATGTATAAAATTGGAACCCTAATTTTACAATCTTTAATCCACACTCCAAAATTCCCAAAAATTCTTCCAATAATTAGTGGTAACGTTATTCCCCAATTGAAATAACCTCAAACCCTAATTTTGTGATTGAATCCGAAATCAAAAAATCCCCAAAATTCCTTCAAACAAAACTGTTGTAATTGAATCCGAAATGATGGGGGTGGGTGTATGGGCAAAAAATGTTTAGAAAATCGATCTTCATGTTCAAGTCAAAGGAAAGTGAGAATGAAGTTGTTTGGAAGGTGAGGTTGATGGACAAAGTTGATACTTTAGGAATTGAGTTTAGGTTGATTAAGTTTTTGATAGTCATGGTTTGCTTGTTTAAGTTTGTGAACATGCTTCTGAATTGTACTAGACGTGTGCAATGTTGTAATGAAAAGGGGTTGAAGATGAATCTTCACGTAACCTTTCTGTCAAAATATTTACATCAGATTAGTCATTAAATTTTATGGCTATCCATCAAATCGATCCCTAGATTATGGTAAAAAAACATCAAATCAGTCCTTGAATTATATAACTAACTATCAGTTTGGTCCTTGAAAGGCAAGCTTTGCAGAACAAAATACAAAACGCAGAAAACACAACTTTATCTTTGCAACATTTACAACATTTGCAGCATCAATATTTTATGCATTTCCACCATTATCAGCCTCAACATTTTCTACATTTCCACTATTACCAAACGTTGTAACCAACCAAAACAAAAATCATCTTACTATTTTTTAAACCGAAAACCCTAATCGTTCCAAACTTCATCATTATCCACCTTAATCGTTTTTTTCTCTTCATTCCAACCAAATCCACTTTGG
>Ga0315913_1003352_pt1 | contig 19207 bp, 5 predicted proteins | sample MpolsnodulesMG_FD_207736 | JGI IMG/M metagenome (GOLD analysis project Ga0315913, IMG submission 207736) | Medicago polymorpha root nodule microbial communities from Los Angeles, California, United States - small nodules | ecosystem: Host-associated > Plants > Roots > Nodule | place: USA... | reverse complement strand
TTAGTTCTTTTGCACACCACAAGCAAAACCAGCAAACACTCCCACTGTCAGCACTCAAGCATAGTTTCATTCAAGACCCTGTAGTTTCTTTTTAGTGCCTTTGTCCCGCCCTTTCTAACCTGTCGCCTAATTACCTTTTTCAAATATAAAAAATTGCAGATAAGCATTGTGAAAACTTGTGTATCTTTTTTTTTCAAAAGAACTTGTGCAAATTTTGAAGTTGCTCTTGGCTGATGGAAATGGTGATTTTAATATTATTTTTTAAAACAACTTGTGAGCGTAATTTTAATATTGGGTGTTGTTCAAAAAGTTGAAATAATTGGAGCGAGACAGCAGCCAATAAAATATAAAGTTCTTGGCGTTAGTGGTTAGCTTTGCATCGGTGTGTAGTGGTGTCAACTGTGTGCTAGATTTGGTCAAAAATAAAATAAAACTGTGTGCTAGATATTTGTGTCTGGGTCTTTTTTTTCTTTTTTCTAATCAGTGTCTTGTACAAGTAACTGCAAAAATCAATCTCAATTTCAATAAATAAAATTATAAAAGACAACAAATCTATCTTAAAAAGACAACATAAGAGTTTTAGCAATGTTGCACTTCTCGAACTTGTAATCTCTAGTTAAGCTGTAAAATGCCTGAATCATTTCATCCAAAGGTTCTTAGATATTTTTGTCCTCAAACATAAGAATATTCTTTTAGTATTTGAAAATTTATAAGGCTTGTTTAAATAGACATTTATTTTTTCAAACTGAACAATTTCTTAGAGAGGACTTTGAACCGAATGAATTTTCTTGTAAGAAAAAAAGTCTATTGGTATATTTATTTTTTTTATTTCAGTCCATTGGGTTTTTTTTGAGAAAATTTCAGTCCATTGGTATTTTTATTATGTGGAGTAAGACTATCTATAAGAGGCTTTATCACAAAAGACAATACATAAGAGAGGAATAATGAAATGAATGCATAATTTAATCACGATAAATCTCAAGGCCCGTAAAATATTAACAAAGATACTTACATATCATCTATAAAAGATGTCATATTAACATAAATATTTACCAATGATCCACAAAATATGTCATTGACAATTCAATCAACTCTAACCATCTTTTCCATAAACAACCCTGACCATCTTTTTTTTCTTCGAGATAAACAACCCTAATTATCGCCGTGATAGTTTCACAACACAATTATCACTTTCAAGTGATTTGGTGGAAAAAATTATGTTCAAATTCTAATTAAAACAATTTTTTATCTGATTTTACTTACGCGAGTTGGTTGAACTCTAAATAAACACGACACATTCTCCTAATATATCATAGTATAAAGCAAACCAAAAAACATCATAACTCCTTAATCTTAAACGTGTTTACTCCACATGAAAGTGATTTAGGTGAATCCCACTATCCCAACATTTCAAAAGGTCAACCTAAACTAATTTAAATTTACAATGTTGTATAGGAACCCATTAATGTTCAGCAAACCTTTCATAATCATCCTTTCGGAGGGCACTAAGCCACCATTAAGGGCTGACTGGTCATGTGTGGTAAACATAGTTTGTCTTGCTACTACCATATTTAGCAAAATGCTAATGCTAATAGGTTCTTGCTTTTTAGTTGACTTAAATTTTATTGGCCACTCTTGCCTTTTTTTTTTGAAAATTAATATCACAAGACAAGAACATTCAGACATTCAATAAAATTCGTTGAAAGTGGAGAAACATATTGATTTAGTAATGGCTAATGCAATTTATAGTTTAAAATTATACACGTTAGTTAGTGTTGATTGATTGAAAGATGATACCACCACTAAATTAGTGCTCTACTTGACGGGTTGATTCTTCTTTCTTTAATTTAAAGCAGCTTTAATTTAACATATAAAATTACATAATTTTGTATTAATTAAGTCAAACTCTTTCAACAGAAGAAGTAGGGGAGATGGTTTTCCAATAGCGGTTTTCTTCTTTTGTCACACAAGGCATGTTTAAGACTAAAATATATAAAAAGACATGATACTTTAAAACTAAAATTTTGATGTTAAATGTGATTCATTTGATATTATTAGTATTTTTAAAATGCATTTAAGTTGGAGCAAATAGAAAGTAAAAGGGATATAAAGATTAGGCGAATATATATGATCGACTTTATCTGTATTTTGATATTAAAATAAACAACTCATCTTAAAAATATGGTATAACACAGTTCACCAACTTATCTTTTTGATTTTAGACGATGTATAAATCGAGTCATGATCTTTTATGAATCATTTCGTTGATGATTTTTTTTAGAGTAACTCATCGATGATTTTAAAATGTTTCCAAACCATTTTCAATGTATAGTCTAAGGTTCTAAATGCAATCGTAATATATTCCTACCCTTGTGAATTTTACAATTAATTTAATATAGATTCTCCGAGTTTCATGCATTGTGAATCTTAAGATCACTACATATTTGAACAAACCATTTAAACTATACTATTTTTGCTAACTAAACCATTCTAAGATGTAAGTTTGACAATCATAAAAAAACAACTTTCTGCTGAGGAAATACCCAATCACATTTTGGTTCATAACATAAGGTTATAGCGAATATTCTCTTCGTTCCTAATATTTGCTATTTTAAACTTTCTATTTTTTGTCCATATGTTTTTGTTATTTTAAGAAACCAAGCGACGGTTAACCGTTTTTTTTATACCCCTGCAATATCCAAACTAAAACACACATTAGATGAATTTCACGTCTAGTGATTGAGTTAATGGAAATGAGTTTATGCACTTGTCATTAATTGATTTGTCTTGTTCTTAACATAACATAAGAGTTCACAAGGTCCGTACCAAATAAGTTTCAACAATCATTGTCTATAAAAAAAAAAAAAGGTTCAACAATCATTGATTATAAAACCAATATCTAAGATGTTATTCTTCTTGTCATAGATCGATACTATCCACAACGGTCTCTGAATCCACTTCAAACTCCATATCAACCAATTATAATTAAGTCTTACCCAATTCATAATTGTTAGAAGGTCAAGTGATCCTCATGTATCAACTTCAAGAATGGGAGAAACACACTCATTTCGAGCTAAGACAAATGTCACATGATCATCTCTAATGCAAATGTCAATATCTACTCTATTAAGAGCGTTTGAAAAGGAAACATCTACCTTACACTTATTATTATTATTTGAATAAATTACATTTATTAATTTGTTTGATAGTGAAATATTTGTTTGAATGAATGACACATGTGATTAGTAATATTTTGTTTTTGGAATCAATGGGAGATGCAAAGAAAGTAATTGTTTCAACAACTATATAAAGTGGTGAGCATGGGATGGAAGGAGGAAGACATATGTCTAGGGCATTCTAATTATTACTTTGAGAAAATTTAAAAAGGTAATTGTTCTTTTCAACTTTGGGAAACTAGTAATTGAAACTAAACTTTCTTTGGAATGAATGATCTCGGTAATCTTATATGACAACATTTGCAAAGTACTTTATTCAACTTTGAAATGGTTTGTTGGAGGATGGATTATCTAGAGTATATTATTTTCATATAAGGTGATAAAAATATGATTTCTCAATCTCATCATTCAATTTCAATCTATTTAAACTTGTTATACATTTGAGAGATTAAACTATTCAAATTTAAAATAAATTTACTAACTAAAAAAAATAATCTACTTTAAATTAGAACATTCATATCTAAGCAAATAACACGTTGATCACGTGTCATTACTCATATAATGCGAGTCATGATTCTCTTATTTAAATGACATTGTTATTTCAAGAGATGAATATCTATCTTCAAACAATAGTATCTATTAAATATAGAGGATCTTAACTCCGAAAAAGGCAATCGAGACCCAAGTTACTATGGTGTGGTCGTGGAAATGGAAAGAAAAACTAAAGTGGGGTTTACTTGTTTGTTCTTTCTTAAATGGTGACATGTAACATGTAACGTTGTTTTTTCTTTTCTTTTTTGTTTAGGGTTTAGGGATACATTTGTTTACTAGTTGCCTTGTGACCAAGAGGTGTGGACCCACGCAAATTCCTGCCCGTGCCCGAGAACGTATCACTCCACAATCTCAATACACGTGGCAAACGAGTGGCTGGGAGAGAACGGGCAGCAGACCGGTCAGCTAAGAAATATCTGGTGTGAGGAGAAGCTCAATTTCCAAGATATTTATCCTATCAACTCGGAGACGAGTTTACTGTGTTGACTCGCTGAGTCGTGGCCCAATGAAAGTGCAGCTAGAGATATTCAATTTCATAGTAGATCTAATTCTCAGCGCGTGGCCATGCTTTGTGTATAGTTTGTCGAATTTTCTATCACCCTGCTTGGCTACTTGCACATTGGTGCCACTATGAATCTATGATGATGCCATGTTACATATGATCGATGTGATGGCCAATTGGTCATCATGTTACCCATCACATATCATGGCCTTCAATGATTAACTAATGTGCCTAACTAAGGTTAGGAGTTTGATTTTGATTGGCTATGCATTATGTTAAATTGTTAATTATGATTTCTTTTTCCTTCCTTTTTTTTAGGGGGAATAATGGTGCCGTGTTAAATGATTTATCTTTTTTTTTTTTGTTTAAGAAGAATGTTTAATTGTGCCATCACATATATTAACAAACTTAATTTAAAGGTGGTATCATAAAGTGTGTTTGTTTCAAATTATATTTGTTGATTTCTGGGAATAAAATGGTAGGAATATACATGTCTATGTTTATTACAAGTTTACTAAATTTTATTCCCGGGTATAAAATGTTCCAGGGAATAGAAAAAAATTTCCAAAGAAAAAGGTGGGAATAAAGTTCTCATAGAGATGAGAATAAATTCATATGTAGTTACCTATTATAATCTCTATTTTTATGGTTCCTAGGAATATTATAAAGTTAATCAAATATATTTTTTCTAAATACATTGGAATAAAATCCCCATCATTATATTCCAAGGAATGTTATTCCTAGAAATAAATTTGTTAAACTTGAAACAAACACATCCTTAGAATATTTTTTTAAGGAAATATCTTAGAAGTTATGCATTCAATTTTTTAAAAGCTTAAATTTTTCTCTTTAATGTAAAATTTTATTTATGAGTTTTTAAATATGCGTGCTCAAGACATAAGTTAACAAAACAAATATCAAGATCAACTTTCGTATAGAGAATCTAGCTAAATTTTAAGCTACCCCGTTGGTTTGACTCCAAATAAACTAAACTCTAGAATGATTAAAATATAAAAAAAAGTAATATCTACGATTACCGTTATTTTACCTTTAACGTCATCCTTAGAAACCAATGTACTTCCACATCATGGCCAAGTACAATGTAAAAAGAAGTTTGATTGATCAAAGCAATTCAAGAGACATCATTTTTTACGAAGCTTACAAATAACTAAGTTTACCTGAATCAATCGTTAAATCCTACAACCGTACCCTCCTAGGGTTTTCGAGATATAATGCGGAGGTCATGGGATACCTAGAGTTCAAGGAAATCAACATCAATCACAATCTCCAAGGTGAAAATACCGATGCGAATAAACCATCAAAACTGGTTAGCATGAAGGCACCCACAGTCAACACAAGTCTATAATCTTTTAGATTTTACAAACATCTAATGTTTCCGAAATTGAAGTATGTGCAGGGGCGGAGCCACCCCCCAGCTAACCTGGGCACTAACCCAGGCTCAGCTTCTACTTTCTTTGTAGCAAGCCCAACCATTACTAGAACTTCTCGCTTTTCCTGCGGATTTTGGTGTAAATTCCGCAGGAAACACATTTCCGTGAATTTTGCCAAGGATTTAGGTTCTCAGGTAAATGTAATACCTTCGTGAGTAATTTTTTCCTTAGTATTTTAGGATCCGTAGGAAAGGTATATCCACATGAAATGTGCAATTATCCGCAGGAAGGAAGTAACATTATATCGGAAGTCTATAAAATTATTCGCAGGAAATGTGCAATTTTTGCCCAGGCTCTATAAAATTTCTGGCTCCGCTACTTTAGTACCAGACATACATTCAATCATACCAGACCAAACTATTATGATTATTGGATTGGTGAAATAATCAATCTCACCTCTCAAAAAATGTTTCTTATGGACGGGTAAACATGTAATATCTTAAATATCTAATGACTGAAATTTTGACGAGTGAGAAGAACAATCCAGAATCACGACAAGTATGTACCATGGATTATAATATAAGGAGGTGTCGGCTACACAATCACAATAGCCACTATGATTGGTAGACTTGTCCATTTCAACGACCAAACAAAGCAGTTACCAAACAACTTTACAGTTTAATAATGATATTAACAAATGATATTAACGAGAAATTAACATAGGCAATGGTATTCTTTCATACAAGAACCGTACACGTGTTGTTAATTATGGAATTGCATGCTTTCTGTGGCCCCACTTAGCACCATCGTTACTGTGTCGGCAAGTGATATGCTATTATAAAGTGCTTTGGACGGCTACTTAGAAGAAATTTAATTCAACTATACTTAACGCGATGTTACATGTGACTTGGTTTCCATCAAATACCATTAACCAATTAAGTAATCAACGGTGTCTTTCCTCTTGTTCCTTTTTTGTTAATTTTTCAGTGTTTCGATTCTTTCGAATATTCTAGTAGTCTCTATTCATATATAGGAGTATAGGACATGTTTTGAGACCATTGTATGCAGTGTTACTTACTATATTTATGAAAGTGAAGATATATTTTTATTGTAAAATTTGACGTATTCATTTATTTATTGTTTGTTTCTTTTTCGCAATCATGTTGAAGAAGTTGAATAAATTAAATTATATTGTTTGTATGATTTTATTTTATTTTCATTTGCCAATAATGTCTTCTTATAGATTCTAATATCGAAAAAGAATCTATTTTGTATTTTTTACAGATGGAATATCTCATGTATATATGTACACTTACTTCTTTTTAAAAAAATGTATGTACACTTACTTTTGTGGAACATGAAGTCACAAAAATAATTTAAAAATTGGATATAATTGATTCAAATAATATTTGTTTGAGGGAATGAATATAACTGATTCAAATAATATTAATGCCACTATATTTTATTTAAACATGAAAATAAATAATTTAAAATATATTAAAAAATTGATAGTTTGTGCTAGATTTTTTTTTCTTCAATAAATTAATGTTCTTGTAGATTTTGAATTAGAAAGAAGTTTTGTCACTGGATGTCAAACACAGTACAATTATTGTTTTGGACCGAATACACCATTAATTATTAATCAATGTTCTTGTAGATTTTGAAATTAGATGTAAGAATATTTTCTGTCAAAAAAATGTAAGAATATTTATTGACACTGATGTCAAGCATGCAATTAATATTGTCGGTAGTAATACATAGTACTCCATCCAATATTATTTATAAGAGATATTTGAGTCAAAAAAATTGATTATTTAGCTCAAATTTTGAACGTGATAAATTCATTTTTGTAAATTTAAAAATCTCTTATAAAAGAAGTAGTATTTTTTTTGTTAGAATTAGTAGAGAGTATAGTTAAGGTGCTAGTAGCTCATAAGAACTTCACCTTGTACCTGTAGTATTAAAAAATGTAGTTAAGAAATATTGTTCAACCACGTGATTGGAATTCATTAAACAATTATTAAATCTTGTTGGCAATAACTAATACATTTCAAAAACTAGTTTTTTTCTTGTTGTTGAAAGAATTTCAAAAACTAGTTGATCATACTTATTTCACTACTTTATTTCAAATTCTAGTAATATTAATATATTTCCCACTAAGTAAGCAATCACATAAAATTAGATAGCTTCGATCTAGAAATTTGTTAAAAAAACGTCAATATATATAAAAAAATGAAGTATTATTTTTTGCCATATTAATAGCGGTGATTAATCTACGTTGAAGAAGTTGTATGACACATAAGTGGATTCTTCTATTTCAATCACTCTTTTTTTCATATGTAATAATCAAAGATCAAACATCTAATTATTTGTTTAATGAGCTCAAATTCATTACCGTTTAAACCGATTTTCTTAATTGGTTTATGTGAAACATATACTTTAAATATAAGGAAGGATGAATGCCGGAAACATCTCTCATTCAAACACTATCTTTAATACTCATATGTGAAATCTACGTGGGTTTCTTTACGTTATATGAGATCAATTTTCAAAGTGTGAGATCCACGTTGATTTCATTTATTAAAAAAATAAATATTAAAGATAGCGTTATTAACATTTCTCTATAAAGAGAGCAATTGCAAAGATGTTGGTGTCAGCCAAATTAGTAGTTTTATGAGGAGGCTTATATCTTTCTATTCGCATGCATGAATCCATAACAATTACCCCAACAAAGTTAATTACTCAATCTAACATGTTTGAGCTAACTTACAAACATTAGGATTGTCGATGTACAAGGTGGGACGAAATATACAACATTGCGCACACATTGTCACTAACCCTGTTATTAGCTAACCACACTAGCTAGTTGTTTTCTGATGGTGGGAATGAGATAATGTTTTAGAGTTTGGTGTATTGAAGACCACAAACCTTTATAATGACTGTCTAAGGGACGAGTTCAAATGAATTATGTCAGTGTGTCCCTGGTTCACAACCAAATCCTAGTAAATCATGCTGAATTGCTGAGGGTCCAACTAAGATCAGGTTTAAGTGGAAAGTGCCAGGGTTGACTTAACTTAAAGACAAATAAAATTAAAAAACAATTGTTTTTTTATAAGAAAAATCACACAACTATAAATTCTCTTAACATACGACACGTTTTACTTTTCCATACCTTTTTTTTTTCCTCCTAATACATACATGACACGTTTTTTTTGGGTCAAGACATGACACGTTTTTCTATTGTATACTTTTAACAAAAGAAAATAACTTTATATGTTGAGTTTGTTTATGAATAAATAAAAAAAATAATTTTTTTTTGGTTAGTCTTGGAGAACCCACGTTCAAATCATAATTAAAAGAGAATATTCATTAATCCAATTGTGTTGGTCAGATGAATGAAGTGTGTTCCTATTCAAGATTTCAGTTTCAATTATTCTCGATGTTCAATTAAGTAGTGGCGGAGCTAGGAGTTTTACAAAATCTGGATAAAAATTATAGAGCTAAGAACTCTTGTGCGCGAGCGTGTGAAAATGTTGAGTTTGTCCAAATTTATTTAATTTTAAATGTGTTAATGGGCTATTGGGTTGAGCCAAATATAAAGAAAGTATCAATTGAGCCCAGACTTACCGGGTGGTGGTTCCGTCCCTGAATTTAAGTAAGTTAGTTTAACCTCTTAAAAAAATAAGAGAATATTCATACTAAGTGCTCGACCATAGTTCGAACATGATCATCTCTAATTGACAAATGCTATGAGAAAGAAAATGTAAATACATGTATATTCAAAATACTAAAATGCATATTCGTAAACTAAGAACAAACGAAGACCAACATGATGTGAAATAAATGATTTGAATTGCAGTTGTTTTCTGATATTAGCCAAAATTCCAACAAATTTGAGTTCATAAAAAACATTCATTCGAAATGTTTGGTAAATATAGAAAAAGAATTTGCAATGGAGTAGTGGGGGGTGCAAAAAGCAATAGATGAGTAATATAATTCAATGACCCAGCCCAAGCCCAATAATAAAAAGTGAGCAACGTTGCTTAAAAATGAAAAATTTCAATTTTTCACGTCACGTGGTAACATGATGATGGTTACCTGTGAATCAGAACAAACTATCTTACTCTGAATCCGACAACATCATCGTCCTCGTCGATGTTCATGAAGAAGATGAACAACCTTCTCTTCTCTCTTCACCTTCTTCTTCTTGCTTCATCACTTTCCTCTTCTCTTGCTAAGGGTGGTGCCTTTCAATCCCTTCCTTCAGGTTCTCTTCTTTCTCAGTTTTTTCCTTTTTTTTTTTTTTTTGCATCTCAAATTATGCTTCCATCAATGCCTTGTTCAACTATCCTTTTGTCTTTTTAGCACTTTTAGGATATGAGTGGAAATGGGTACATGCAAATTTGTTTTTTTTTTATTTATGTTTTATAATTTAAGGTTTTTGTTTTATTTATTTTGTAGTTGGTTCTTATATGGTGAGATTGTGGCAAATTTCAAATGTTGACTTTTTTATATGTTTGAAGTGAAATAGTGTAACTTAGGGGTGATAAATAAGAGTTTACATGGTTATGATGATGATTAATTAGCATGATAAGGTTTTATGTTTAGCTTGAAAGGTGGATGTTGAAGTTTTTTTTTTATAAATTCTAACTGCATGTTTGTTTTGGTGTTAGAAGATTTCATTGACCGTAGTAATGTAAGCCGTGCAAGGCGTTTGCTTGAAGACGGTCAATCTCACGCCCGGTAATCACAATGGATCTTTCACTGCAAAGCATAGTTATGACTAAATTATTGCTATGCTATGTTATGCTTGTAAGTTCAAATGGTGCTGATTTGTTTATTTATTGATTATTTCTTTTCTTTATGCAGTGTTGATTTGGCACAAGGTTATATGACCAATTCTGATCTTGAAAGGGTCATTAAGGAATTTGGACAAAGATGTAGCAACATTTCTAGGGTATACAGGTGATTCCTCATACCTGCTCATAGCTACTTTTTTTTCTTTCTATCAACTATCTCAGATCATGCCTCAATAAATGGCATTAATATCTTTTTGAATGAACGAATAACTTTACAAGGAAGTTCTTCGTTGCCATTGCTAAACTGACTTACCTTTTGTTTCTCTCTTTGAGGGATTCTTGGTGTGGGCTATTAGTATCGGGAAAAGTGTGAATGGAGTTCCACTGGTAATTTCTTCTTCCATTTGGGATTCGTTCATAACTTATCTCTGAATCATAATGACTTTTCATTTTTCTTGCATGAATGGTGTCTCTCTTATTTGTGTTCCTCTATATAGTGGGTGATTGAGATTTCTGACAAGCCGGGAGAAGAAGAGACAGAACCTGCATTCAAGGTGAGTTTTTGGCACCTAACTTCAGTGAAAGGAATTTCTCATATATTTGGTAGTTCTGTATTACGAAATTCTGTAATCGATATAATACTGATGCAGTATATTGGGAATGTGCATGGAGATGAACCTGTGGGTCGTGAACTTCTAATATATTTGGCCAATTGGTTATGTCATAACTATTTAAAAGATCCTCTGGTATGTTTCCCTTTCTGTCTTTATTTGCAGAAGTATAATCTAATCTCTTTCCTCGCATTTGTTCTGACATTAAATCTGTGCCTAACTGTGCTTTAACCGATACTGGTGACGAGTTTTTAAAGTTTATAAAATGTTGCAGTGTCTATTAACGAGCACACACATTTTAATGAATGGCCAAAAGAAAATTATCATGCAGCCTTGAAATTTCAGATGATTGAATGTAAAATGATAATCTTATTTCTTTTACAAATTTGCTTAATAAATGAGTATAACCTATATCTCCAATATATAAGAATTCAGTTCAGCATTCAAATCTTGTATTTTTCAGTGAAACTATTGTGATTTTATGATTCAGTTCAGTCTTTACTTTTACAATGTCTTACTTTTATTGAAATGTTTTAGGCGACATTGATCGTGGAAAATGTTCACCTTCATTTACTTCCATCAATGAATCCTGATGGCTTTAGCTTAAGGAAGCGTGGTAATGCAAATAATATTGATCTGAACCGTGATTTTCCCGACCAGGTATAACATTTGCAATATTGTTTTGTATACAATTTGTTAAAAATATTGTTTAAAGTTCATTGTTTCCCTGAAATTAAACTCTAATGTGAAAATTCATTCTTATTGGTTTAACTGTTATGACCGAGATTTTACTGTTATGGTCATAACTAAGATTATTATATTGTTTAATTACATTTATAAATGTCATTGTATAAATTTCTGTACCTTTTATTGAAGTTCTTAATATTAGGACTGTGAGCTTTTACTTTATTGATGTCAGTTACACATATTCTTCACCTTTTGCATTTAATGTAAATTTAATGTTAGATTTTCTATTTCATGTTTTTATAACTGTCTTGAATGAAACAACAGTTCTTCTTCGCCAATAATGATGAAGATTCCCGGCAACCCGAAACAAGAGCAATAATGAATTGGTTAAGAGATATTCGATTTACAGCATCTGCAACATTGCACGGGGTACTTATTTGAAATTCATATAATAGTTTCTACTTTATGGTGGTCTTGTTATACATCAAGGAGTTCTATCATTGCTTTTATTCTACAATCTCTGTGTTTTCTCTATTAGTAGATACATAGTTCTAGAGTTTAGATTTATGTGGTTTTGCCGTTGATTGATGGGTGTAATATAAAGTTGTTACAAGTCATTGAATCTATTATTCTTTCAGAAATCTAAAATATGAAGGAAACCAGTTTCCTATGCTGCGTTCTGATATCCTGGGACTTTTTTTTTTGGGTTTTGTTGACATCAGCCCTTAAGGCCAAGGTAAAGAATACAAAAGTAAAAAGTTTTTATTGAAAGAGGGTAATTTGCACCAGAAATGTAATGTGCCATAAATACTTATATATATATATATATATATTTTATTTTTTTTCTTTCTTTCAAATAAAGCCTTCTACTTTTGTATTCTTAACCTTAGTCCTACTCCTAAAAGGGTTCATGTCTTTTGATATTTCTTCTTCAAACGAAAACGTCTTTTTTGAGCTTTCCTGAATGCCTTCTGTCATCATTCTCATAGATTGTGTTAGTTTCTTCACTGAAATGCACTTTCCTTGTTCATTCTTTTGTCAAAAAGGACATGTTGAATATATAAGATTTTAGACAAGGAAAGAGTGACGAGAAAGAATAACAAAGTTGAATTGTAATTATAGTTTTATGCATAAAAACTAAGAATTAACATATATTTACACCGCCACTGGACTCCTATTCCTAATTAAATTAGAACATAAATAAAATATAATAAAATATGGGAATCAATATTAAAGATAATCTATGATACTGTAAATTAGTGTAAGATACAAAGTAAATGATATGAGATGTCTTTCCATGTTTTCTAGTTCTAATTCTAATTGGCCAACATATTGAACTATGCTAACCATGAACAGTTGACCTTGTACACCTGATTATAATTTGTCTCTGTCAATACTTATAATATTTAGATACAGAATTTGTTCATTAATGGTGTCTTTTTTTTTTACTACCTCAGGGTGCACTTGTTGCAAATTATCCTTGGGATGGTACCATTGATAAAAGGTGATAAATAATTTTACTGTAATATATACATTGACATGCTCTCAATCTGCACTCTTTAATTAACTTTTTCTTTTGATATGAATAAATTACAGGACGTACTACTATGGATGTCCCGATGATGATGCATTTCGATTCATGGCAAGTATATACAGCCACTCTCACTACAACATGTCTTCAAGCAAGGAATTCATAGATGGAATCACAAATGGAGCAGCATGGTATGATTATTTGAAAGTAATGCGTATAAGTTCATCACTGAAGTCTATGTTCTTTCAATATGTTCATAAATTACAAAAGATACCGATGTAGGTACCCTTTATATGGAGGAATGCAAGATTGGAACTATATACATGCTGGCTGTTTTGAATTAACCTTGGAAATTAGTGACAATAAATGGCCTAATGCTGCAGAGGTTAGTGGGACCTTTGAATCTGCGCAGTTTTCAAATTTTAAAATATATCTGGCATATATTTTTTTTTTTGGCTATTAAAAATAATAATTATAATTAGGTTCCTATAATTTAGAAGTTTTTAATGGAATCTTTTATTTTTTAAACAAGTAGTATTTATTAAAGATCTATTGAAAGATAACATAGCTGAATTTCTCTTTATTCTTCATTCAAGCTTTAATCATATGAGTAAATATACTTCAGTAAAAATTAACGACAGTTTGTGCTTAACAGATTAAGGACTTATTTTAAAGTTCTCATAAGTGTGAGAGTTTCATAAAAAACTTTGAAACTATGGGACCTAACTAAAAATTTAATAAGTCGTGGACCAACGAATGACAAATACAATAAGTCGTAGTTGAAGAAATTAATGTTGAGCGTAGTATATGAGTTTCAGGCAAGAAAAAATCTTGAAAGATATGATTAGTGATCCTACCCTGAACCGAAGCAGAAATGTGAGAGGTGCACCCTAAAGTTATTCCAACGTTCTGTTTAAAGCTTCATTTTTAAAACAGACATGAAAAGAGAGTATTTTTTGCTGGTATTGTCCTTTAGAACTGTTTCAAGACATATCCATTGACTGATGATGAAAGCCAAGCTTAAGCAATAAGATTTCACACCCACTTTTATTATTTTTACCCTGGTCTTGTTCACTCTATTGCTAAAAAAATTCTTCAGTTTGCATGACCACGAGTGTTCTCCACATCTATTTATACAGCAAGTATGATTTGGGCCACCGTTCCAACTTAATTTAATGAGAAATCCCATCATCTGAGACCACCATAACATAGTTCAATTTTGGTTTCTTTAGTTGCACTCGGTTCTTTTTGCGCTTGACCAAATAAACTCGCTTCTTTCTTTCTGCGTATGATTGGTTATTGTTTAACCGGTAGACTTTTTTGTGTTAACTTCGGTTTACTTATTTTATATACAGCTTCCTATTCTTTGGAAATACAACAAAATGAGTATGCTTAATCTTGTTGCAAGCCTTGTGAAGGTATGCTGTTTTTGCTTATCTGCTTTAAACCTTAATAAATAATTTGAGATCTTTGCACTGTCTTTTTGCTTCACAATATTTGAAAATAGCAAAAATGTATTTTTCTAAAAAATTGAACGATTATTGTGAAATATTTGTTTGAGGGAGGATGTAGGAGAGAACACCCATGACTGAATGAATATGTGACCAGGACTTTGATGTCATTTTATTTATAAAGAGAACACAGATAACACAGTTATATAGTAGTAGAAGAAAGGATAATGCGTACAACCATTGAAAGCTATGAAATTTTTTACGATGCAATTATCTACTTATAGATACATATAGGGCAATGTGTATGAGAAAAGGGAAACTATAGAGAGGACTCTTTTTTTAGATATAAAGTTTTGAGGGGACTCTAGAACATTGGATTGCATTCTATTAGTGGATATTTTTAAAGTTTATCGTATATAAAAAGACTTCTAATTATTCAAAGCAGGCACATAAATATTCAAATATTTTCCTATTTTTGATGTTTTGTTCCCATTGCTTTTTGTGAGATTGATTAGGTGTTTGTTTTCTACTCTCTAGACAGGAGTGCATGGAAGGATATATTCTTCAGGTGATGGAAGGCCATTACCAGGCTTTATAACTGTCAGTGGAATAAATTACACAGTATGTCTGAAATTACATTTCGGCTATTTTTCTGTTTTCGTTTTAAACTTGTTTTCGCACTATCTTTTCCCTGCTCTATGATTTTCCCATGTACGTGTCTGCGTTTGTTCAATTAAATAATGACATTTACTGTTTTCTATAAAGTAACAACACCTCTCCAAAATTTCCATATCAGCATGTCAAACACAACTCGGACACTCCTTAACAGTGTCCAGATAAAAAGAATATTTTTACAATGATGATTTATAATTGTGCTGAATGTTTCAAGACTTGCTGATCTATTATTCATATTTATTCTTAAACTTTATGTTCCATAGTCATCATATGGATTATACTTTTGCTATAATTCTTGACATTGTTTGACTGCATGTTTAGTTTTGAGTTTCACTTTCATAACTTTGGGTTTTATAATTCTGGACAAACAGGCTAGGGCTGGAAGAACTTTTGCTGACTATCATCGCTTACTTGCCCCCAGAGATAGATATGAAGGTATTGTATTATACATTTGGATTATTTTGTTATCATATTGAATTGAAGCCTCCCAAAATAATTTATGAAATAGTTAAATAATAAAAATGATTGTCTCAAGATTTAATTAACCTAGGTGGGTTATTAGTGCTATGTTTGAATAGAATTGAATTGAATCATGATAGGTTCCATTAAATGAACTGTTTGAAATAGAATGCAATTATGAATGAAACTTGATGAAATGCATTCCATCTTATCTCATCCAATACCTCCCTTTTACTAACCCTCTAATTTGAATTAAATTAGATGAAACTAGTCTTCCAAATTTCATCCTCAAAATATTCAAACAATGAAATGGTGTCTTTATTCAATTTAGTTTCGTTCATCAACTCCATTTATTCCTTCTCATTCCACTGGTATCCAAACATAGCCCTAGATGTCTGAAATGAATCATTGACTGGCAATAGAGTGGCAAAAATAAAACAATTGTTGAGCGAAAAAAGAAAAAAGTTAAATGTTTACATACAATAAAAAAAAACTTAGACATTTGGATACCCTATTATTCCAATAATGTGAATTCCTGTAAAACTTAGGTTAAATTCAACGCTCAGGGAATACAGATTATACACAAATAAGGTGACAATTTAATGGATTATGATATACAGATTTCATCAACATCAGATTGACAATTTCTGGATTTTCATCTTAAATTTACATAATTGTCTATTTGCAAATTTGTGTAATCAAAATTCTCAATATAAATTGCAGTGGTGGCAACTATGCCTGGCTACAAGTCAAAGAATACATCAATTTGGCTGGATGAAGGAGCTATGACATTGGATTTTGTTCTTGACCCTGAAGTTAGTGTCAAAGGGGGTATACTACAAAATGTCTATGATTGCAACTGTGACACTAAAAGCAAACTAGAATTTGTTCAGTTTCTCTGGGGATCCCACTTTGAAGTTTTCTTTATTTTCATTTTTATTTTAGGATTTTTATGCTTATTATTTCAGAGGAGAAAGAAAGTAAAATTTTCAACCACCAAACAATCAACAGGGGCAAAAAGAACTGTTGTGGTTTGAGGTTTTGGTAACTTATCTGTATCAAATTCTGTTGTATACTAATTTGGGTATAAAAAAATCAATATTTTTTGTGCAAATAAATTTTTTTGACACAAAAATTAAAATATTTTCGTTGTAAATTTCCGCGGATACTAAATACCGTTGTCCTTAAGAGGAAATCAACACAGATAAAAATGAAAGTAAAAGATTTAATGGAAACCCTTTTGAATACGTTTGCGTTGACTGATAAAAGAACATTCATTTGATAAGTCTATTCTGCATAACCCTTGCCTCACATCCTTAAGCTTTTACTCAATATGCTCTCTCAAGGATTGTTCAGATCATAATCATCATCACATGATCCTCATAACTTGGGGTTACATAGAATTTAGATGTCTAAAACTCACATTCAGAAGTCAAAATTTTGCAAAGCACTATATTGTCGGTTTGTTAGTTTTTACTTTTACTGTTAAACATTGAAACCTTAAATTGCGTTTCATAATGCATACAATTCTTGAATGTAGCATTAAAACAAGAAGAAAAAAACATATCCTCCAACAACAACAAAAACTTGAAACAATATTAGGTTCTAAAGATCCTTCTTCCCTATTCATCTAGACAAGATCAAAAAGATTCACCTACCCTTCTTCTATGCAGCCTTAGTGACCTTAGCTCTAGAGAGTACTTCTTCCCGATTCTTCTAGACAAGAGCAACATCTCCATTCTTGACCTACCAAATAAGATACATACAAACTCGAAACTTTAGTTCAAAAATAAATATAATAGCATTAAGATTATGGTTTTTAATTAGCAATTTTGTAGGAATTGAATTCTAAATTTCAACACAAGGGATATTTAGTTGAAGTAACTATTAGGGGAAATGTATTTCCCTAAATAATAGCCTATATTTTTAAAAGATCCATTACAATTTGGAAGCAAGATGCTTCATTACATAGAGCACATATTTGAAATACAAACTTATGTTTGAGATGTAGAATAGAAAACAGAAACAAAATATGTAACAATTATTACATCTCAACAATAGAAACTACCATATAATAATAGCTTATTAAAATACCAACCCCACTCATACTTGGTAAACTAAATATTGAACTGAATTCTCTTTGATACAATAAAAGGTGAGAGATCAAGCAAGAGTGTTACTGCAGGCAATACGAAAGAATCAAGAATTTAACATACAACGATGTATTCGTTTCCCTAATTATTTCTAAACTCAACCAAAAAAATATTGGCCGGTATGTATGTCATGTTACAAATAAAATCTTGAATGTAACAATGTTTCACAATTTAAAAAGTAATTGATTCAAACTCCATTGCTACATTTAACAAAACACAAGTTTTATGCACACTTGTAACGATAAACTAAATCTGCATAATTTATTGAGTGACCATTGCATATATAGCATCGCTGCAACATAACAGTCATCATCAAGATGACTTGAAATAGGTCAATTTTACTTCTGATTCAACCAATATATAGTTTTGTTTGATGGAATATGAAAACAAAAATATTGAAAATGAACTCATATAATGCATGCTGACAAGAATGTACTAAATGATAGCTAATTTCACTATGGTTTAAAGTTTCATTTAGTGTTCTGCTGTACATTTTACGAAAAAAAATAAAAACTTAGAAACAAGGGTACGTAGGCTTCTGCTGCACATCGCTTACGGTGGCTTCTGTATGCATGTTGCAGACCGTTTGCAACATTAAGGGTAGAGTATTGAATTGTTTAGAAGATTGCAGTGGTGATATCATGAATTGGTGTTTCTTGTATTCAAGGTGTAAAGGTGGTTAAGTTCATGTAAATTTTCTTAAGGGATGGATTGTATTTTAATATAGGATGCTGGTTTTTCTTTAGAGTAATAAAATCTTTTGTTGTTGCAAAATAAAACATAGTCCAGTGTACAGATATTTAAAATTAGTTTCAAATACTATAAGTTAGAAGAGTGCACACATTGCATTACTACTTTTTAAATTCACTTGTAACAGTCATCTCATTTACAGTCATTTATATGTTAACACAATTTACTTCTTAATTATCATTATAAATGATATATCAAATAAATAACTGGAGTAGAATCTAAAACAAATCACAAATTATATTACTTTTAATATGATGTTACATGTTGAACTGTAGACACGTTTTTCATCCTTACATAAAAATCAAGCAAATTTGAAAGTGATACATGAAAATAAAATAATTAACTAATTAAGCACCTTATATAGCGACACTGCGCAAAACAACGGTTTCAATGGTAAGACCCGGTCCAAAGCCAAATAAAACACCAAACTCAAGTCCTTCTCCCGTGGTCTTCAGTCCATCTTGTGCTGA
>Ga0315913_1003350_pt1 | contig 19211 bp, 9 predicted proteins | sample MpolsnodulesMG_FD_207736 | JGI IMG/M metagenome (GOLD analysis project Ga0315913, IMG submission 207736) | Medicago polymorpha root nodule microbial communities from Los Angeles, California, United States - small nodules | ecosystem: Host-associated > Plants > Roots > Nodule | place: USA... | reverse complement strand
ATCAATATTAAAAGTTAATTAAATTCATAACTCCCTGTCGGAACGATACTCTATTTTTACTACTTCGGTAAAACTGTACACTTGCGGTTTTGCTCATCAGGCTCCCAACATTATTTCATGCTTCACTTGTTGCCACGAGATGGTGAATCACCCGGATGATCTTTTCCTCTATGTTGTTTAAGTATTCTAGACATACAAGGTTTTTATGATTCCTGTGTTCACTTATCATCACTAGATTGTGCGACATTAGATAAAGTTTATCCTTGATGTTAGATAACTTGATCCAAAACTAATCGTACCAATACATAATTTCGTGTTTCACTTTCCATTAGTAGATAATTAATAAAAGCATATTGTATTGTGGTATCCTGCATATTGTGTAATCATCAGATGATACATACTTAATAGTCGTTGTTTTGTTGGATATCAACTTTTTTTGATTATTACTTCTAGCAGAAGGCAAGTACTGGATAAACTAGTATCTGGCTGATCCAACAGTTGTTAAAGTGAACATTACAAGTGATAACATTTTCAGCGAACAAAGCTCGTCGCCGAAGGGAAAAAGCACCAATTTTTGCAACTATACCACCAATATAATACAGTAATTACGAAGACAATCTGAACACAAATACTTTGGAAGATCAAAACCCAGTATAAAGCTTCTTATCAAGATGGAAAAATGTTATAACTAATCTATTTGTTTAAGTCAATTACTTCTAAGCAGCATAACTTTTTATACAGTTTAATAGTGGATAACTCAGATTTTGGTCAATATAGCATCAATCAACATCGCCATGTGGGAACATTGTCGGTCTTTTTATTATTTAATTTCCTTGAATAGCTTGTGAGTGGCTCCATCATCATCCTCTTTTAGAAAACTTGCTAGGTCATCACTTTTGGGTCCAAAACCTGAGCAAGGATAAAAAAACTGAATTTTAAAAAGAGGAACAATATTGTGAACGAACGAAAATAGGGAACCAAAACAACAATCAAGTCTCTAAAAGATGGAATTTGAAAAGAAAAAAAACTCCTGCAATAGTATTATTCAAGATTGATGAAGGTGAATGGAGCACATAATTTAAACCAAAGAATTAGTAGTCAATCTTAACAACTCTTGCAATCATCCAAAGTATACAAAAAGTAACCAAAAGAAATGTGAAAAGAATAGGTGATACATTTTAATAGAGTACATGAGCAATTGTATCAAGTAGAGATTTTACATTTTATAAGAAATTAGTTTTTATTATTTGGCTAATATATTTCAAATATTAAAAAAAAGTACAAGGAATACTTGGTCCTCAACAAAATCAAAATAAGACATCTTGCAAGGAATCCAAGCCAAAGTTCTTAACAATAAACAACATTGACCTCCCTTTTTCATGATTTACTAAAGATACAAACATAAAAAAATAACTGACACTAAGATAACTCACCCAATATCAAAGATTGTATCCCTAGCCAATGAATCAAATCTACGACACAATTTGCCTAAATAAGTTAAGTCGAGTAGGTAATCTTTCCCTCAACAATTGCCAAGAGAAGACAATTACCTTAGACGAAGCAATGCACTCTTCCATTGGAACCTAATGCGCTAACTCCTACCTTCGACAAACCTAAAGGAGACAAAAAGATGAGGGATAAGGAATTATATATAAACCGAGGACACAGAAAACATACCGTCATGTGAACTTACCCAACATCAATTGTCAGACTCAAATGAAAATGGTTTAAGGTCTCTAAAGCTCAATGGAAATCAGACACCAAACCTTCCTCCCGAACAAAAATGTCTTCTCCCCCATCTAAAAATCGCCAATAACCCCTTACCACCTACCAATATCAGATACCACCAAACATTGTTGTTGGACCAAGACTGCAAAAAGTCTTGAGAAGGCAACCATAGAGAACGAACCCGCATATCATGCCTAAAGGAGACTGAAAAACATCATGCCAAAAATTAGTTGTTATAATAGTGTCACTGTCAAATTAACCAGAAATTGATATTCATGTCCAAATTTTTCCTAATTAACAAGGAAAATAATGAAAAACTAAACGAACATAATAACAAGAGTAATCCTTTTCAGTGTTTGCTTAGTACTTTATAGACCGAGAGTTAACAAAACGTGGTATTCTAACATTTGATCATAAAATTAGTTGTTAAATTTTTTCATGGTTATTGATATATGTGCATATCTATAAATATTATAGTCAAAGTAATGAGTGTTAGATAAAAGGAGAAGAGAAAGAATAAAGACTTTTGAAATATGATAACATGCTGTGATATGATTGATAATATGAATAATTTGATGCAAAAGACTAACCAGATTTCTGCATGACACTAAATCCTATAGAAATCAGGAAGTCAGGAAATAGTTCATATCTGTAGAAACTAATTTGAAAATATAATTATGTAAGACATTCTAAGATGATAAATAACTAATCCTATGCGATAAATAAATAAACTTTAACAAATTATCAAGATGTGCTAAGATGTTTGCCGTATTCTTTCATAGTATAAGTCGAAGCTTAGATTTAAACTTGTAACAAATATAACATTGGAAAGAGAAAAACTATGAAATGATATAGGAATATAATAATTAAGAATGGATTGGAGCTAAATGCCAATTGCTACAAAACTAGTGCCAAAACCACATCTAACTTTCACAAATAGCCCTAACTTGAAGGTGTCACAACTTTGAACTAAATTGCAAAACAATAGTGGGGAAAGCAAAGACGGTTACCAACAACACCAATGAAACACATTAAGAAGAGGACTCATGAGCCATAGATATGTTGTCTATGTCAAATAATGAAGGGTCAACAAGGAAGGTGGTGCGGCTTCTGGGGGAGCCTACAGTTAGGTGTATAACATGTATAATATTATTTTTTTTGGTTGATACAGATGAAAGAAAATGGAAAGGAAAAAAAAACATCAATTTCAAGCGATCATAAGAAAAACCAGCAAGACCCACTTACCAAGTAAAACATTGCTCACATGCGCTTGATATAAATCAAGCTTGTTTGCATGGTGGAGCTTAATGTCAACATCCCGGTTTTCTTGTTTGCTTGATATAAAAGAATTTGTGTAGAGGGATGAGACTGGAAACTCTATGATCCTCATCTTGGCTAACTACCTATGAAGGGGAAACTTTGGGTATAAATAAAGCTTGCTTGCATATGGTGGAGCTTGATGTCAAGAAGGTTATATTTTTTAATTGGATACCAAGTACTTGATGGACAGTTTTCATTCGTCTGCATTTATTTTATCCGAATTCGATACTATTTTAGAAGATAGTACAGTTTTACTCAAGATTCTTGGTAGAGTCAAGAATACAATAGAGAAAGCTTGAATTCTTTCTCTAATGATTCCTAGCTATCCAATGTGTTTAGAGCATGTTTCTCAACCCTAGAACCTCACTAAAAAGCTCTCAACACAAAAGTCGTAAGGGAAATGATACTATTCGATACCATTGAATTCAAGCGGCAGATGGCCACCACCAAGAATTTGAGTAAATCTTTGAGGGTTGAGACAAAGGGAAATGATAGAAATTGGGGTTTGTTCATCTTGAGCTCTTAAAATTCTCGTAACTCTTTTATATGTATTGTAAAGACTCATTGATAATGAATCAAGGAGTTGTTTTCTCCCATAAATGTACATCAATTTTGGTCCGAACTGCATAAACAATTTTGGTGTGATTGATCTCTTTATCTTTTTCTTTGAATTGATTGTTTGATTGCTCCACACAAAGGTTATAGATTTGTTCTAGTTTGAATCTCTATTTGCTTGAACTTTTTAGTTTTGGTTTCCATTTTTATTTGTTCAACTTTGTCTTGTTGAATTCACAACAAGTGGCAGAGTCTACGGAGACAGAAAAAATCTTTTATGTTTTCACCGTCGGTACTAAATGGGACATCGAGAAATTTTCCGGAAACAACAATTTTGATGTGTGGAAAGGGAAGATGGAAATAATCTTGATTCAACACAAGTGTGGAGATGCTTTGAAGGGTGAGGCAAAGATGTCGTTGTTATTTGTTCCACTTTGTCTTGTTGAATTCACAACAAGTGAAAGCGTCTATGGAGAAAGAACAAATCTTATAATTTCACCAGTGGTTCTAAATGGGATATAGAGAAATTTTCCAGAAACAACGATTTCAATGTGTGGAAAGTGAAGATGGAAACAATCTTGATTCAATAGAAGTGTGTAGATGCTTTAAGGGTGAGGCAAAAATATCAGTCACTATAACACAATCAGAGAAGACAAAGATTATCGATAAGGCAAGACTTGTCATTATCTTGTGCCTTGGAGATAAAATATTGAGAGAAGTCATGAGCGAAAAGACCCCGACAAAGATGTGAACCAAGTTAGAATCTTTGTACATGACTAAGTCGTTGGCACATTGGTTATGTATGAAACAAAAACTTTATTCATTGAAAATGGTAGAATCAAAATCTAATGTGGAGTAATTGATGGAATTAAACATCAAAGATTTGCAGAATATTGAATGAAACTTGATGATGAGGGTGAAGTCCTACTCTTTTTGAGTTCGTTGCCTAGATCTTTTGAGCATTTTAAGGATGCATTCATTTAAGGAAAGGAATTTGTTATTACGTTGTAGCAGGTCCAACCATCCATTAGGGCCTAAGAGCTAACCAAGTTTCAAGACTTGAAGGTGGAAGATAATGGGGAAGACTTGGGTGTCTCAAGAGGAACAAGTGGGAGTAGAGAAATTGGGCTATATCAAAATCAAAGGGGAACAAAAAATCGAAGTACAAATGCTTCATTTGTTACAAGATCAGTCACTTCGAGAAGAATTGTCATAAGAAAAGGACAATGATGATTTCGTGCAAGTTGTGATTGCCTCAGAGGATGATAATGATAGTGCGGTTAAACTAGCGGTGACAAGTTGGGAAACCAATAAGAGTTGGGTCATGGTAGGTAGATGCTCTTATCCCATGTGTTCAAGAAAGAAATATTATGAGACTTTGGAGTTGAAAGAAGGTGGAGTTTTTCACCTTAGAAATAACAAAGAGTGCAAGGTTCAAGGTATTAGTTCAATTCATCTCAAGTTTGAGAGCTTTTTGATGAGTTTCTAGGATTGAGAAACACGTTGTAATTAAACATCTTGGAATGTTAGGGCACATTGTAAACATCTTGTACTATTGAGTTAAAATATTTGAGGGTTGATAGATAAGGAAAGTGTAGAAATTAGAGTTTGTTCATCTTGAATTCGTGAAACTAATTTCTTATAATTCTTTTGCGTCTATTGTAAAATCTCATAATGAATTGAAGAGTTTCTCTCTCCAACAAACATAGGTCAACTTTGGGTCAAACTGCGTAAACAATTTTGGTGTGAATCCTCTACTCTCTTTTATCTATTTTCTTTTGAATGGTTGTTTTGATTGTGCTACACATAGGTTCTAGATTTGTTCTAGTTTGAATCTTTATTTTCTTGGGTTGTTTAGTTTTTGCTCTCGCTACTATTTGTTCCACTTTGTCTTTGTTGAATTTACAATAGAAAGTTACTATCATATAGATCATATATATCTACAAATTTTGACATTTGATCTATAATTATTTCCTACATCATCAAGATGCATAAAAAATTAATGTCAACAGTGTTTGTTTGTAAAATAAAAGTGTTCATACGCAAATAAAATCAAAAATTAAAAACTAGAAAGATGATATACAGGTAGCGACTAAAATCAAGAGGGAGAGCATACAAAAAAGGAGGAGGGAGCAACAAAGAAAATTACTTACTAATGAATTAGTATAATTGACACCACAATGTTAAATTTAATATTATGACACCTCATAATTCTTTAACGCATATATGTATTACAAAATGTATCTTTGGAATAAAAGTTATTATAACATAAATCATGTCTATAAAATTTGATATTAATTTGAAATCATGTGATATATCACAGAGATTCATCAAAATTAACTAGTTTGATAAAAGTAATAAGACATTAATTTTTAATTTATCTCATTAACATATTGAATGATTTCATATTAATATTAAATTTTGTAGACATGATTTATTTGATATTAGTTTTTAACTCAAGGGTGGATTTTATCATACAGATATGCAAGTAATTGATATGTCACATATGTAAGACAATATGGAGTACCGTGCACTCTCTTACCTAGAGATGACAAAAATAAAAAGGAAACATAAAAGTTTCCTCTTAGGATCTGTACAGTAACTCAGGGCACAACTTTGACCTAGGTTAGTGGTCTCAAAATCACACTTATCTGTCTGGTATTGCTAATATAAAATTGAATGATGATGAATAATAACCAATATAATTAACTAATCTTAGACCAGAGCCACAACTCATAGGAATTTGTTTTACTGTTGGATTAAAAGATAACCTGCTTAGAGGCTATATGATGAATTTGGTTTGGTTTTATAGGAACAAATGAAACTGAGAAGCTGAGAAATTTCCAACACTATCTCCAGTATTGAAAATTGACAAAAGAGCGTGAGCACACAAAAACAATGGTATAGCCATTATATACTAAATGCTTCTTTGTGCTCACTCTCTTCTGTCAATTTCTATATCCCAACAACAACATAAATATTATCCCATTAAATAGAATCGACTCGATTCTGAATGAGGTGCAGCACAGATATTTATCAAGAGATCATTCATTCTAGCAGTATTGTTCAAACACGATTAATGTGGAATTCTTAGGGACAATTTCTATGTTCCAAATTAAGAAATTCTTTAATACCAAAACAAGTACATATACAATTAATAACATCCCAGATATGGAAACTTCACAGGAATAATTCAAAAGAAGATTTCAGAAATGTAAAAGAGAAAAATACTAGTAACTGAATCAGATCTGAGGAAAAGAGACATGCCTGTTAATGGACTAAAACATCATGAAAACATGCCAAAAGGAGGAGAGGAAAAACAGCAGATATATGCTAAAAAAGTTGTTTGAGAAATGAAAGTAAAAGACCGAAAGAAAATACCACATAAAGATAAACTTTACGGAAGTGAAAAAAATTTAAGATAAAAGAAAACCAAACACAAATCCCAACCAAATCCTTTTGTTTTTTTTTATTTGACACACACTAAAAAAACTTTCTATCTACACCTGTATCTGTCTCTTCACGAGTTATGAGTGTGTTGTTTACTCAACTCAACTCAACAGAGAGAGATAGACATGCAACACGTACGTGTATATATAGGGCAGGTAATCAGATCTCGTTAAGCTGATGACTGATCATATCAATATGGATATGTGAGGATAGGGAGAAGAAATGAGTGCTGCTACTTTTGCAGATTGCACTATAAACAATGTCTGAGAGGGTTTTCAACTGTAAAAATATGAGGCCTTGGTTTGGTTTGGTTTCCTTGACCCAACAAACGCAAATGGACATGAAGCAGCCTTTTGTACATGTTGTGTGTGGCGTGTGTGAGAGGTCAAGAAAGACATGTACACACTCTTAAATGCACTTTTCCTTTTCCCACTTGTGCCACCGAAATTATCATTATAATCATCAACTAACACTCCCCACCACCCTCATTATAGGTTGTTTAATGGTTGCCCTTTAGGGTTGTCGATATTAGTACTCCTTTCCTTAATATGAGTAGTTCATAAAATTATTAGAAAAACTGTTAGGAATAATAAATTTGTTTGAAAAATATGTAACTTTTACCGACTAAACTGTCATTTATTAATGTTGATTTTTCATATTCCAACGATTGATAGTATTAATTAAGGGTATAGTTGAAAAAAAAGTAGTGAATAAATCTAGAAATTTGTGGACGATCTTATATTTATGGACCAATATTTTTTTGTAAATGATCTTATAGTTGGGGACGGATGGAGTAAATGCTAACTAGAAACGTCATGTTAACTAGTATCTTTAGGCTTTGTTTGCGAGTTTGGAGGGAAATGGAGGGGAATGCTTGGTACGTACTAAAGCCAGATTTAATTATCTTGAATATTTTGTTATTTAAAAAGCTAGATATTTGATCCAAACACCGACTAATTTAAGGGTCTAATCTTATTGTCTATTTGCAGAAACTCCATTTAAACTTAATGTAAAATTTGTATGTACTAATTCATCGAAATTGACATTGGATAAAATCGAATATCAAATTTTAAGAGGAACACACTCCAAATTCTTAGATCAATACCACAAGCCAGTTTTTTTTTCTTTTGAAGAAAGGCAAACCAGGGTTATTATCTTGAATCTGTGTGAGATCAACTGAATATGCACCAAATTTAAACTGAATATGTACCAAAGTTAAACCGTTTGGTGATGCCAGCAATTATGCTTTAAATTTAAGGGTTAAATATGTTTTTGGTCCGTATAAAATTGAGAACTTTTAAGTTTAGTCCTTACTTAATTTTAATAGGTTTTTTAGTCCATACAAAAAAAATTACTTCTAATTTTAGTCCTTGTTACAACGAAGTTTGTTTAATTATCCGTAAACTCTTAAATTTTTTAACGATTTTTTTGAGACAAGTTTAGAATACTATGAAAGGTTCATTTACTAAAATTTAGAATTTCCTAACATGAAACGAATTAAATATGAATTTTTTAAAACGGTAAAAGTTAAAGATAAAATTAACAAAATCTTGACATGAAACGAATTAAATATGAATTTTTTTTGCAAGGGAACTTGTAGTAATGTTCTTAACATGTTTGCAAAAAATTGTTCAAAAACTCAAGAGTTTAAGCATAAATTAAACAAATTTGACTTGAGGAGGGACTAATACTGAGTGAGAATTTTTTTTTAGGGACTAAAAAAACTATTAAAATTAAGTAATGACTAAACTTAAAAGGTCTCAATTTTATCAGGATCAAAAACATATTTAACCTAAATGTGCATTTAGTTATGTTTCATTTGGGTTTTTGTTGTCATTTTTGGTTCTTTCTTTGCTCTCATTGTTCAGACAATTTTGTTGTATATGGGCACGGCTTATGCTAATAACTGCTTTCTATCTTATTTAATAATATAATTTGTTTTCCATTATAAAATGTGTACCTTTATTTTCCCCACTTACAAAACCAAAACCTAATACCAATATTTCATACTCTATAAGTCTCATTGTTTTGCTTGATATAGATTAGTCATAGCACTTTTATTTAATAAATTTTTACTTTCAAAAGGATTAAGTATTAATGAGTATTTTGATCACAATTTGGTCCCAATTCAAATGGTTTGAGGTAGTTAAACCATGATCAAGAGATCTCTCGTGTAGATGTTTGATTTGCTTTTTGATGCATTGTCATAGAGATGACTTATCCCATGAAATTATGATAGGATGAGAAATCCTTGCGTTTGAATTTTTTTTTGTATATCATTATAATTGCAATTGGTTTTTTTTTTTGACAGGATAATTACAAGTTGTGTAAACAATTTTTTTTTCTTTTGGGAAACAAAGGGGCCTAAGCCCGAGAAAAGAGAAAACTAAATAAAGATGATTCTAGGGGTCGCTATCCCCATAACATCAACTAACACCAGAGAACTAAGCCTAGCTGGATAGTGCTCATACACACGCAACCCAGACGCATGCTCACAACCCATGTTTGCAAGAGCGTCTGCACACGAATTCGCCTCACGATAAGAATGACAAATCTTCACTTCCCACTCCAGAGCAAGCAATCGGCGAATTTCTTGAATGAGACGCCAACCAGTTTAAACAATTTTTTTACTTTTAAATAAATTAAGTTGGAATTTTTTTACGCTACTTCCACTTTTTGTAAGTATTAATATATTGATATATCCTATACACTTCACCACTCCTATTTTATTACTTCAGTTAAAACACTTATTTTCACCTTCCCTCGTATTTTGACAAAAAAGAAAGTGAAGATATTGAGGGGAAAAAATGAAAGGAATTTGGAGAGTGAAATAAATTGTGTATTGCTACTCCTTACTAGTTTCTTCTTATATTCGAGAGCCGAGGAGTTCAAAGGTCACAAGAGAAACAACAAGAACAATACTTCAGGACCATAAGAGAGGGAGACGTCATATCTCTACCAAAAACCTTAAAGCATTGATTATATGGATCACCTCTCTTATAAATCCAATATTATATCCATTGACGAAGTGTGACTTAACCCCACTCACACTTGTAACCCATTAGTCTCCACCATAAGTGTAAGTTCCCACCTCCTATAATTGGACTCCCGTTCCCCCACCAAGCCGAACCAGGGCTATAATCCCATTTGTTGGGGGTACGAGGCCGTGGGAGAGACAACAAGGTAAATGCTCCAGGATCCAGGAACAAAAGAGAGGGAGACGCCACATCTCTACCCAAAACCTTAAGATTTTAGGCATGTGTGTCACCTCTTTTATAAATCTAACATTTTTACACTTTCACGGGTGATGTGGGACTTAATGGCCACTCACACTTGAAACCTAACATCGAGTTATCAATTTATTTATACTTTTAAAAGATCTAGCTTTATATGATCACAAGATCAAATGTATAGTATTTGAGCACCAAGAGATATTTTTCTAATAATTAATAAAAAAGATTGATAAAAAAATGATTTAATATTTTAGGGATAAGTGTCTTTTGTATTGTGCCTAGGCACTATATATTTGGTCTTGTAACCATAAAGATTAACTCACTTTAAAATGATTTTTTATGCTTATAAAAAATCTTTTACTTCTATATCTTTCATTTTCAACTACCTTTTGGCCATATTACAACCAAATGAAGAGACCCTTATGATTTTTGCTTTTGCATGCTTACAAAACAAATAGGGGAAAGTAGATTGTTTGTCAAGCCTGTGGACAGTTCCCTAAAAGGTAAGCAATAGGCAGATTGTTAAGGAGTTGCCCAATGTGATGATTGAATTCAGAATGAGAAACATCAAAATATGATTGTTGCAAATCGATGCCTGAATCAATTTCAATTCATCATGTTCTAGTCATGGATTCGGAGTTGTAGACATACCCAAAAAATTTCAATCAAATTAATTTACCTGACGATATATGCAAATATAATTTGACAGCTTAACCAATGGCAGTTTGCTGCAAAAATGAACTAACAAAGGCTATTTAAACCATTTTATGTAATGCCTATCAACATTGCATTGGGCAGGTTGAAAGTGAATCAACATAAGCATTTGAAGCTATTAAGAAGGAAATCTATGGTTTGATCCATGCTGCCAACATTCTAGTGTGCCATTTTCTTTTCCATGAGATTTGCAGTAAGATTTAGAGATTTATGATTTGCAAATATTAGAATCTTAAATGAAATGATGTTCTTAATTACTCAAAGCAATCACCCGTAGTCTATTACAATTTACAAACCCTGTCAAAAATATTGGTGACTGCGCGGATTGGTAACATTTATCATAAATGAGAAACAAGCCATGCCTAATGAGGTCCTTTATGACCATTAGAACACCAAATCCTTAATTTCTTCCAAGACAAGCTACCATAAAATAAAGAACTAGACCCCCATTTGAGTACTCCATCTCCTGAAGAAACAGAAAAACAAATCATCATGGGCACATAAAGCAAAGAAACCAAAGGCATTGCAACACTTGAAAATCTCAAAAGGATGAAGTGGGAGAGATTCAAACAAGTTATAGCTTTTTTGAGTAGATAAAACCAGTTTTAGATTTATTTTCAAAATCAAGCATCATTTAAGAAATTAAAAAGTGGTCATAAGTTTATGCAGTATACACAGAGCATGTGTTTGTGTTTTGACTACAATCTAACAGGATTACACCTATTCTTTATTATGGCATATGTTCTTTCATCCCAAACTTCTGCGGTTCTTCTATAATTATTCTGATATCAACCCCATAAAAGGATTTGTAAGCATTACTTTGCAATTACTGTTACCCATTTCATCCGAATAAAGCAAAACAGATTATATATCTAACAATAAGCGTGAAATAGTCTCTGGTTTTTTCATAGAAGATTATTTGCACAATCCCAGTACCAAGTTTTGTTTGTATTCTGATTGAAATATCGGCTTGCTTGAACAGCCAGCCATATATTATTTGTTACAATTAGAGGTTCAACTCTTTGTACTTGTAAACCTAGATGTGTGTAAACTAAATGTTTAGATTGAGCTCCTCCTATATCCATTCAAATTGTAAACTGTTATGGTTGTTAGGCTATTAGTCTTGTTGTTTATGTCGTCAGTCTTGTAAGGAAGGTTTAATTTGCAAAAAAACACATCAAAATGGTGACCATGTTTTACAGGAAATAGAAAAAGTTAAATTAGAGTAATGAAATAGAAGCAGTGATCTATTCATATTAGGAAGTGACAAAAAGATAAGCAAACTCTATCCCTCATAACTTTGCCAACTTCATGTGATATATTATAGTACAATCTATATAAGCAACACATGCAATCACAATCAATTAGAAAAGGCTACTACTATCATCAATCTTATAACTGAAAATGAGAAAATTTCTGCTGCTTAACTATCCTTGTTTTTCTATATCAAAACAAATTAAGAAAGCTTCTACTGCTCTACCAAAAAAAATAATAATAGTATCACATAAAACTCAAAACAAGAGCATTGCATGAACAAAATAATAATGTCAAAAGAATGATCTTGTAACATACTAACATTTCATGATGAAACTTTGGAAGCTAAAAAATGCTACGACAGAAAACGAAAAGAAGCCAAGAAAAAATGGACATCTTTAGTTTACCAATGTTTGCTATGAGCCTATGACCACACATCACTAGATGCCGCTTTCCCCACCCTGTTCCTCTCGCGATTATGATGGAAACTGCACCAAAAAGCGACAACTGTTGGAACAAGCAGGATTAAAACTAGCTTTAAGGTTGTGTTTGGGTTGATATGTGAATTCCAAAGGGTTTTGATTTTGAAGATTACTTGTTCAGAAGTGTTCAGAGGCCTGCCACCAGAAATGAGTGTTGTCCAAAGCCAAATTACATTGGCAGCGGAGGTGAGTGATGCGTCAAGTTGTGAAGGTCCAGAAAAAAGAATATGTTGTACTTTCTCACAGAAAAGTCATGAAGAAGACCTGCGAAACTATCATCGTCAGAAATCAACAGAATATTTGCAGGGACAGGATTGACTGACATCCACTTTGACATATCCCATATGGCCTCTTTGTACATACCTAAAATAAAATATAAAATAAAGCCATTATTTATTTATTTTGAAACAAAGAAAGTCATTATGATTATAGAGAAGTTCATTGAAAGTTATTATGAATAAATAAGTAATACCTCCGGTGGGGACGTGATGAAAGGAGATGCCTGTGCGCTGAAGTGCATTTTGAACCTCACCAGGGATGAGGTCGGTGTTTCCATAAGCAGAAATGGATAGTTTGCCATGAAAGTTGGCGTTTGAAAGAGCCAGGCGAATATTCTTAGCAATGTAGTAAAGGCCGTCAAAGTTTGCTGGAACCGGACAACTTTCAACATCCCACCAAACTTTGATTGTTGCCCTCGCATTTTCCATGTTCATCATAGTTCTCAACTACAATTGAAATTATAAAATTTCGTGGTTACAATACTATGACTGCAGTGTCATAATTTCACCTGAACATAGTATTATAATGGAAACATTTTGCAAACTATAAAGATTGCATCTTGGTACCAACATAAATTTTGGGGACACAGCTAGAACATTTCAGCATAAAAATTTCAACATAAACTTGAATCCAAAGTTCCAATCTAACATAACACATAAAGCATTGATTTTTAAGCATAAAAATTGAAACTTGATCACAAAAAAGAAACTTGAATACAAAGTTTATATCTCCAACAAAACTCTTGAACATAACACAAAGTTTTCATTTTTAAGCAAAAAAATCAAAACTATATCAGGAAACAGAAACTTTAACACAAAGCCTCAACCTTTAATAGAACTTTTTTACCATAAAGTTTAAATCTTTTGAACTTGGCATGACTTAAACATAACATTACAAGAGGCATGAAACTTAACATAAAATAAATGTTGGATCATAAGCATAATAAAATAATTGCTTGAACATAAACTAAATGAAGGAAAGAAAGAAGAAAAGGAAGAAAAAAAAACTCACCACAATTTCTCTCTTGAAATTTTCAAAGTGTTTCACAAGAAAATGGGAGGAATGATAGAGTATTTATAGAGGAAGAATGTGTTCTATTGCAAAGAGAGGGCTTTGTTGGTCATTTTCTTCCAATTTCCCTTCTAGTGACTAAATTTCAACATCTCATTTTTCCTTACATAAAACATTATGTAATATTGTATTCTTTTGTTGAGAAAGACTTGTGTGTTGAGAATTATCCATTTGAAGTGTAAATTTTGCTTGCTAAATGTAAAATAGTCTACCAACAAATTTTGTGAACGAAGATTTGTGAACAATTATTTTAACTAATAAGTTAAATTTCCGGGTAAAATATTCGAGCAAACATTTTCTCCATAAAAAATCATATTGTCTGTACGTAAATGTGTTATGTATCGATGAAAGTTGACTCGTTTGATAAGTAATTGACTTATCAAGTTTTGAGTTCAACCCATGTTGCCAGTGCGAAGACCTCTTTGATACATGATGTACTTCTGTAGGTGTCCGTTGAGCCTTGAGGTCTGCCATAACCCAAATGAGTCTCCAGAACTCAACTCATCTATAATTTTTTTCTATTAATAAAATATTACTTTTATGTTTTAAATTTCTTTTACAGAAAGTTAACCTGATAATCTGAAAACAAAATATAAAGACAATTTACATATAGGCAAGTTAGTTCTGATTATCAATGAAAGCTAACATATGTTTTATTTAGTTCTTTCATTGTAAAACCAGTATCCATCCAAAAGGGACCAACTTGGCACTAGTTTTTTACTTTGATAAATTTGATGATAAATTTACGTGTAGTAATAGATTCATGAATAAATTGGGAGTGAGTTATTCATTTACTTGTTTAAGATCGTTCAATCAACTTTTCAAGAGGCAAGAGCTATAGTTTTTTAAAAAAGGTAACCATTTTTTGTAGACAATTGCTTTTGTGACATTTAGAAGTTCTTAACAACACAAGTAAATTATTAAAATACCTCAGCGGTAGTTAACTATCGTTGGGTTATAACTAGAAACCCAGCGGCAGTTAACTGCCGCCGGATTTTTGGTCTTTTACTTGCGTTCATAGGACACTCTATTTTGTATACCAACTTCACATTGGGAACCTGTGAATCAACATAGACATTTAAAAGAAGAGTATTACTTTTCCCACCCTATGTCTTACTAGCGCGCCCTGTAATTTTTCCGAAAATGCCCTTGAACAATCCGGATTTTAAAATCCGAACTGATGTTTTCCTTTGTAATAGGGTGAAAAAAAAGAGTTTTTCACCGATTCGGATTTTGTAATCCGAAAAAATCTCAAAAAATAGGGCGCGCTATTTGATTTTTTCGGATTATAGAATCCGAACACACTCTAAACACCATTTTTTCATGGTGCTGGTGATGTCCGGATTACGTAATCCGGACAGCACCAACACCAATTCTAAAAATGTTTATAACATGGATAGTCATCTTAAGGACAATATTAATCTTTTTAGCTTTCATCCTTGTATTTTTATGATCAAGACACCCTTAAAGGGACTTCTTACAGGACTCCACCCTCAAAATCCAAAAGTTCATCGTTTAGACCTTTTTTCATGGAGCTATGCAGTTCGAATTACGTAATCCGGACAGCACCAACACCAATTCTAAACATGTTTGTAGCATGGATAGTCATTTTAAAGACAATATTAATCTTCATAACTCTCATCATTGTGTTTTTATGATTTTATTTGACATGGATAGACCCTTTTTTTGGTTGTTTTTAAAAGAAAAATTCAAAATTGCTGAAATGGGAGAGATTATGATTGCTGATTATACATAAGCATAGTCCGGATTATGAAATCCGAACTCGTCCGGATTATGAAATCCGGACTGCAAAGGGGCATTTTTGGAAAAATTACAGGGCGCGCTAGTAAGGCATAGGGTGGGAAAAGTAACTCTTAAAAGGAAGGACTCTGAAAGAACATTAAGAAGAATTCGGGTTCGATCCCCACTGCTAAAAAATTTATCCTCCCCAGACATTTCTAGTATGCTAGTTCCTTTAACATCACATTTGCAGTAAAAGAAAGATATAAATTTATAATGTGCAAATATTCAAATCCTACATACAAAGAGCAATGTTGTTATTAACTATTCAGATCACTCAGTCTACTACAAACCATTACTAATCTTTGGTGACTGCAAGTATTGGTAACATTAATCATAAATAAGAAACAAATCATGCCTAATGAGATCCTTTTTGACCATTACAACATGCTAACAGTACCAAATCCTTAAATTCCTCCAAGAGAATACAAAAAACGTAAGAACCGGAGCATCAACGGAAATTTAGACCCCCACCTGAGTACTCCACCTCCTGAAGATACAAAAAAGTAAGGTCGTGAACACTTGAAGAAAAGAAACTAAGGGTGTTGCAGCTCATGGAAATCACAAAAGGATGAAGTAGGAGAGATGCCAACAAGTTATAGATTTTTTTTCAGTGGACAAAACCAGTTATAGATTTTTTTTCAGAATCAAGCATTATTTCTGAAATTAAAGTGGTCACACCTCACAAGTTTATACAGTAAACATAGCATGCATTTACGTTTTTGACTAAAATCTACCAATTCTTCACTATGGCATATGTTCTTTTATTTATACATCGAATGAGTGTGGTTCATCTATATTATTCTGGCTTCAACGCCATAGAAATTACTTGTAGTAAGCATTACTTTGCAATTCATGTTACCAATTTCATATCAATAAAGCAAAACTGATTAATATATATCAATAAGCATGTAATCATTGCCTCTGGTTTTTTTTCCTGGGTCTACAGGTATTGTTGCCCAAACATTTTAATAACATACAATGCTATGGGTAGGTATAAACATGATACATGTAGCATAAATTTACCATGTAACATGTAATGCCTAATACAAGTATAAAAAGTACAAGATATGCACAAAAAAAAAAAACAATTCACAGCATATAAGAGGTGGATTCACTCACCACATTAGCCTATTGGGTTTGTTCCAATCTAGTACCAACGGATCTGTTCATGTTTTTTAGTTAACGGGTTCAATTACTGGGAGCTATAGGATTGAGACTCGATACAATATTATTCACCTCCTTTGCAGATGGGTTCACTTCAATATGTTAAATACATCTGTGTAGTCAAGTGCCAAAACTGGACCACTTTCATTTTGAGCATGTCTTGGGGAAACATAACCATTACATTGTAGATTCGTTTAATCCCAATGTGTCTATTCTATGTGAGTCTACCCTAGTTTACACAAAACACTTTTGTAAGTGAGATAAACTCAATTTACAGAGTTGCAAACTGTTCGATTCTGAGTTAACTTTATGACTTTCACAACCATGGTTCAAAGACTCTTAACCACTAGAATACAGTCAATTCTATACCAGTAAGGAAATGCATTAAGGAAAGATAGGATGAGTTTCTAGGCTCCATAACATCTAAAGGAGTTTCAAAGATGCAAAGAAGGTTGATTCAAATAGTGGCCAGTATTCAAATCATTAAAGGCTTTTTACATCAGGCGGCAACCCAACACCTTTGCCTTTTCCCAAGGACATTTATAGGAGGAACTAAGTACGCATAGATTTTACTGTAGCCATTGTCCAAATATGGTGACTTTACTCCCCCAAGCAGTTGTAATCAGCTCGCTTGATTTCAGATTCTTTTCCTTGAAGATGTTTCGCTAACATGCCACCCCCATTTCTATTGTGCATGATAGGGAACCCATCTTCCTGAGACATTTTTGGCAGGATTGGAAGACACTATGTTGCTTGCTGCAGATGAGCATGACCTATAATCTTCAAATAGATGCCCAGACAGAAATTCTAAAATGTACACTGGAGGAAAATTGACTGTGTTACTTCACTGAAGGGAGACTAAGGGGCTTGGTATGAGGTTCTACTTTGGGAAATTACCAGTATAACCAGTTTCAAGAGTGCACCAGGCTGCTCTCTAGTTGAAGTGACAATGGATGCCCACCTCCATCACTATCAAAGATCATACGAGGGGGGATATTGGTAGATGCAATTACCCATGATTTGATGGATAGAGAAGAAGCACCAACACAGCTCAAGTTCCCTCTTGATAGAGCTCAATCCCATATAACCCACTGGCTAATGCTCGCGTGAAACTGTCTAGAATTCAACAAGATTGGACAGAGCAGTGAAAAATCTATGCCCACAGGTTTTGGTCGCTACAGGTTTCTATGAATCTTCCACCATGAATTTTACACTATGAGATAGTGATTACATGACAACTATTCATCAAATTGAATTCAGACTTATAAAGCAAGTAGCTGCAAGTTAAAGGAATAGAGCAACAAAGTGTTGAAATATTTCATTTAATCATGAAGAGGTACTAGAAAATGCTCTAGGATTTTGTCATAATACCTTGAAGACAGTAAGATAATGTGTCAACGTTTTAATTAATGTTTCAGAGGACTCAAATATTTTGGACAGCAAATAAAAGTGTATAATGCACTTAAAATATTGAAAAGAAAATCCAACCTGAGCAGGTGCTAAGGATGACACCCAGTCTGATGTGTGGGTAGGAAGCAGTCCCAATGAATTGAGCTGCAGAAGAGGACAGTAACATGAATAATGGGGAAAAATAATAATAAGTATATGGCACCGAGATTTTCAAACTTGAGAATCTAGACAAACTTGTTGTGACGTTAAATTAGCTTCCTAAACCTCAAATATATTATAGAACACAACTAATTTAACCCAACTATCCAACAAAATGAACCAAAACTGTAAAATTTGAGGTAAATAAAACCATGTATATACTTAGGCTGATAAATTCACTGCTAGAATCAAGAGTTTATCAATTTTCCAGAATTAACATGAACTCACACAAGCAATTTAACTCAAAGACTTACGAAAAGAACAGAGTTTACAAGCAATCTAACTCATTTTTGTTTCAAGGCACAATATTACCTTCCAAACACCTAGTAACATGCCTCCCAAATTAAGGGCGATGAATACCAACTTAGGCCCAAGAAGCTCCACTTTAGCATCTTTGTAAGGTTCAAACACTGCAACAAATAATAATAAGCATACATGAATGATTACAGAACAAACAGAAACATGTACATGTCATCTTTACACGTACATGTAGAATGAAGAAGACAACAAGTTAATCGAAAACTAATGGTATGTTTGGCAACACTTTTTT
>Ga0315913_1003347_pt1 | contig 19217 bp, 12 predicted proteins | sample MpolsnodulesMG_FD_207736 | JGI IMG/M metagenome (GOLD analysis project Ga0315913, IMG submission 207736) | Medicago polymorpha root nodule microbial communities from Los Angeles, California, United States - small nodules | ecosystem: Host-associated > Plants > Roots > Nodule | place: USA... | reverse complement strand
ACAGCTTATGGGCATATATATCCTAAAAAAAATTATAAGCCATCCTACACCGTCTCACAAATACTCCAGAGTATTTATGTTAGTAGACAAGATCAAATAAGTCAATCCAAACATGCGTGAAATATATGAATATCCTAAAAAAAATTATAAGCTATCCTACACCGTCTCACAAATATTCCGGAGTAAATAAGTCAATCCAAACATGCGTGAAATATATGAAAAAGTTTTCAAAACTAAATTGATCAATACCTCATAGTTTAATATGACTGAATACATGAAAAAGGATTAATATGATCTAATATTTTAAATTTCATAAATCATTTCATAATTTCGTTAATTTCACAACTGAAATTAACCAATACCTACAACTACAAGAATAAATCAATGATTAACTCTTATTTTAAAAAAATCAATGATTAACTCTTCGTAATTAAACTTTGATTATTATTTATTACCTTGAATCTGGAACAGAAGTCCACTTCCAATACCTCGGAGTATCTCCCCAAACAATAAACAAACTCCTTGCTGATAACATATAGCATTTCTTCGCATCAACTTTATCCAATTGAAAGCTCTAATTCCACATAACACAATAAACCACGAATTAGCTAAGAAATTCACATTAACATACACACCTAAACATATCTTCGCTATTAACGGTAATAAAAACGACACATCTGTATAGACTAACTCAATTGACAACGATGATATTGCTAGACCAGACACCTTCACTAGGTTTGAACCCGAGACAGAAAGATAGTAAATTACCTTTTTCCCATCGTCTATGAGAATCGGTTTCTTAGTAAGATAGAGATCCTTCTTAGGAAGGACAGATAACGAGTTATTGTCAATTTCTGCATCAGATTGAGAGATAATTGAGTGATAATCAGATGCCAAGAATTTATCCCAAACTGAATCAGATTCAGCGGCAGATCTTAAAGTTGATGTAACCAAAGAGAGTCTGGCAACATCATGTCATGTGGTGTTGTGAAGGAGAGAACGTTTTCAATGCAACCTTCAGGTAGATCATGAAATTCAACACCTTCTTCTTCAATAACAACCACCATATTGAAAAGAAAAGAAAAATAAAATGAGTGATGAAAATTTATTTTGTTGTTTTGGTTTTTTTATAGGAAGCGGATTGAAGGGAAGCTTAGCGGTTAAGTCTGGAGTTTCTTTTTATCTCTTTGCTCACTTTTAGTTTAAGCTAAAAAATGAACTAGTAATGCCTGCTGATAGTTATCTATTATTTCCTTCAAAATCATTTCTTAAGAACAAATAGGTTTTATAAAGGGCTGGTGGATGTCTGCTTGTGTTTTTATGTTGTATACTTTGGAGCCAATATAATTTTGAAGTTTGATATTAAAAAGGGTTTTGAAACTATTGTGATTAGAGCCTTCCTTTTGATAGTTATTATAGTTTTTACAGTCTGCAAAATTACTACTCTCAATTAATGGACATGTAATTGGTGTTTTCTCTTGTAAAAACAGTAAGTAAGACGGAGAAACTTTTATTCTCCTCTTTTTTCTTAGAGGAAAATGTCTGAGTGAGCAACAGGAATCAATACTCCTCTTAGATATGTTCCGTTCTTGGATGATTTTTGTGAAAGCACTAAAGAATGACCTGAAAAACTTGTTGTAAATCGTACATGAAAGCTTCTGGTTAGTAGCTCAGCATTAAAAAATAAATATTTTATGCATGCTCTATGTCTCTTACAAAAGTTGTTGAATTTCTATCTAGTCTAGTGACTTGAAAAAAAGGATCAAGCTCACAACCTCATGAGCATTATCACAGTGACAATAATCATCTAAAGTTGACCATTTTTATACATTTACAAAATACAACATATATTTTCTGACAAGAATTTTGCATAAGGCTTCACTCAATAGGCGCATTAAGTCAAACAAAAGGTAAATCATTTAAATTTGCTGCCAACTGATATGATAAAGATGAATGATACTACTTGAAAATCAATCTTGCACAGAAACAATGAAAAACATTACTATATTGTTTATTTATAATTTATTAATTTAAATAAATATGACTAGGTAAAAAAGTTACAAACAACATCATCACTCCCAATTCCTATTGATTGGAGATGCTAATGTTGTCAGCATTGACTGTATTTAGGAAGAAACATACTCTTTATAGGAAGATCTATAAGCATAAGCATGAATTTGTCTGTACTCACATGAAGATGAGGATGACAATATCACAGGAACAGATCTTAATACAAAAGACATATGACAAAAATTCTTGGTTTTAGTCTGTGTTTGACCAGCAGTGAAGGCAACTAGATGCAATCCAAACATGTTAACTTGGTTTTAGTCATTCTTTCAACATGATTTAGTCTTGGGCCTTATTTCAATTCCTTGAACAACAAGACCACCCTTCCAACCACCACCTTTGACCTCACAAACACCTATGTCCACCTGCTTATCATCCCCTCCTCCTTCATTGAAGAACTCTCCCAATTCCATCTCCAACCACCCATCTGCTCTTTCTTTCGGATACTTCTGCAGATCATCAACGCTTTCTGTAGGTTCTACTGGTGCTTCTATAAGATTTTGAAGTCGAGTGAATATCCCAGTAGCACGGGAGCGAGGAACAATCTGGTATCTTAGCCTTCGTCCTCTTTCCGCATCCAAGAATACATTTCGCTCCACAGTATCACCTCCAGCAATGACAACGGAGGCTGCACATGGCTGATATTCAAATCCAAAGATTCCATTAGCACTCGACTTAAATACAAGGTATGCTCCGTACAAAGTTTTTGGAGATAACATGATAGTGTTGATCCAACCCCTCATTTCAAACCAACACACACTTACTAGTTCAGCCGCCTCAGCAAACCTGCATTTTTTGAATCGCTTAGATTTTGTTCAATCACTTGTTAATTTAGTGAGTAAGGAAGTAATCTCTAGAATAAAATCATCAAACACATAGTCTTCAAGGACAATTTCCTGACTAAATTGATTGATCTTAAATACTAATAAGCACGGATCTAACACCTTAATTAAATGGTTATAGTATGATAAACATACATGCTTATGTATAAACGAAATATAAAATAAAATCAAACAATATTCATTTAAGCTATAAGCTGTTTTTGTAAGTTATCACGGATAACTTATGAAAATAAGCTACAAACAGATTAAATAAAAGTTATAAGCTATCCTACATCGTCTGTCAGTAGACGAGTTCAAATAAGTCAATCCAAACATGCAAACATGCATGAAGTATATGAAAAAGTTTTTAAAACTAATATGATCAATACCTACATAATTTAATATGATCAATACCTACATAATTTAATATGATCTAATACATAAAAAAGATTGATATGATCTAATATTTTAAATTACATAAATCATATCAAAATTTCGTTAATCTAACAACCAAAATTAACCAATACCTACAACTTCAAGAATAAATCAATAATTAACTCACAGTAATTAAACTTTCAATATTTACCTTGAATCTGGATCAGGAATCCACCTCCAATACCTCGGAGTATCTCCCCATACAATAAACAAACTCCTCGCCGATAACATATAGCATTTCTTCCCATCAACTTTATCCAATTGAAAGCTCTAATTCCACAGAGCACAACAAACCAAGAAAAATATAAATTAACACATACACTTCAACATGTTTTCGTGATTAACAGTAACAATGTCGATATTGTTAACACTCAAAAAAAAATGGAGGTAGGAAATTACCTTTTTGCCATTCTCTATAAGAAGCGGTTTCTGAGTGAGATTAACATAGAGATCCTTCTTAGGAAGAACAGAAAGTGAATTATCAATTTCCGCATCAGATTTAGAGATAATCGAGTGATAATCAGATGGCAAGAATTTATCCCAAACGGAATCAGATTCAGCGGCGGATTTGAAAGTTGATGAAACCAAAGAGAGTCTGGCAACATCACGTGGTGTTGTGAAAGAAAGAACGTTTTCAATGCAGCCTTCAGGTAGATCATGAAATTCAACACCTTCTTCTTCGGCTATAACAACCACCATATTGAAAAGAAGAAAAAGAATGAGTGATGAAAATTTGTTTGTTGTTTTGGTCTTTTTATAGGAAGCGGATTGAAGGGAAGCTTAGCGGTTAAGTCTGAGGGTTTCGTATTTTGTATTTATGCCACACAATCTGGACGAGTAAAGTTAGTAAAAAGGGGTATTTATGCGAATGAATGGATCTTTATCTTTATCTTCTTTTATTTATAGATTAGATTCATCATCACTATTGTGTTACACATGTGTAGTGTCGTGTCATTCAATTCTTTTTAGTTAATCAACTTGTAGGACCTCTTTAAAAAAGAAAAAAAAACTTGTAGGACCTTCCATCACCTCTTAACCGAAACTACAACACACAAGGTGAAATGTATTTGTCTTTCCCTTGAAAATCACGAATAATGTTTATTTTATGAAATTTTAATTTTGATTAAAAGTAAAAGTATAATGTTTTTTTTTAAAATTATAACAAATCAAACTAACCATAATTATCTATTTCACTAAAACCAACAATATAACAAAAATAATAATTTAAATTCTTATTTTTTTAATGACACCAACAACAATATTTATTATAGAAAAAATTGTTGTTTAAGGATATAATTGAGATAATGAAAAATTAAGTATAAATACACTCAACTCATCTATTTTTTTTTTTACATTTTTTAAATAATAAAGAAAAAAATTGAATTTTTGTGTATGTTACACTTTTATTTTAATATTTAAATTTATTCATATTCATTTATATTGAAAATTAAGGATATATTTAAAAAGATAAAAAGTCAACCCAAAAAAATTGAAAGGAGTTTTTTTCTTTATAGATAGTATAGAAGATATTTGTATACTTTTACTTTTTCTTTTGGGGGAAAATAAGGGCACTGGGCCCAAAAGATAAACTAAATTGTCATGCATATTGAGTAAGCTCTTTTTTCTTTGTCCATTCTTCTTACATATATGAACACTATATTATTTCCTTATGATTTAATTTTTTTTCCTTCCTATAAAATTATCAATTTCGTTTTTCATTCGTATAAAATTGAACTTTCGTTTTTCATTCCTATAAAATTTAATGATTTATGCATTTTTTATTAAACACCTTTAATGTTGGTGGTTTTGAAGAAACATATATATAGAATGTGGAAAAGTTAAGACTTCAAATAGTAGTTTGCCATCCAAGACACAAGACCCTACATAGTTTAGTGAATATTGCTTAATTTTTTTTCCTTAGAGAAAGAAATTTTTCTTCTAATGAACACTCTTGTTCTCAATGACACTCATTTGAACTTATTCATCTTCAAGGCTTGAATTGAAGAACTCCCCCATTTCAATCTCCAACCACCCATCACTTCTCACACAAGGACATTGCAACCCTGCTATATTGGAAATGCTCCATCCAGGACCAAGACATTTGCAATATACTTTCCTGGCATGCGAGCTCCTCTCATGATGGTTGCTTGTTACTATTCTGTTGTGCGGCATATGTTCCACATTTGGATCCAACACAGATAGATTTAGAGCTGCTATGGCCACCTTCAACATTAACGAATAAGTCCGCAGGCACGTACTCAAAACTTTGGGCATCAATCAACTTGAATACGAGATAAGCAGTATATTGAGTATTTAGAGACAATGAAAGAGTTTTAATCATCCCACATATTTCAAACCAATGTACGCAACAAAGCTTAGCAACTTCAGGGAACCTGTCAAAATTTATGCAAAAAGTTGCAAAGATGAAAATACAAGTGAGAAAAAAACAAAAATAAAATAAAACAAATAGAGAACTTAAGGGCTAACCTTGAATCTAAAACATAGCTTTTGCAAAATCATGTCAAGTCATCGTAATTTTGTCAAACTCCGTGCTCAAATAAGTAGAGGAAAAAAATAGGTTTGCTCTCCATAACTTTTTAATATTTAAATTGAGCTTATTATTTTGCACTTATAATAATTTAATTCATTCAAACATTAAAATGACAATTCTTATGTTTTGCGGTGATTTAAATTCAAGTCCACTTAAGACACTGCTTCCATTTAAATCCATATTGTTACTCAAGCACGGTCTATCACAAACTAGTGAGTGCCGGAAGGAGAGCCAATCCTTCTTCATTATACGGTTCAGCTTACTGTTCACGAGTAGCAATATTGATTAAAATCGAACCAATGCCTTAAATAGACCGAAATTTAAATCACTGTAGTACATTCAGTCCCCAGCGTTCAGAGTTGAGGGTTCCAGATCAATAAATGACAGGTAATTCGTATTGCATCACAATATATTATATAGTTCGAACAATCAAGAGTAAATTGATATCCAAAACAGTTATCCAATCCCAATATATCAAACTAAAATAAGTAATATAAACACAATTATCCCAGTATATTGAACCATGACAAAAATAGTAAATGTAAACATAGTAGGTTGTCAGTCTTCAAACATGTTACGCCACCTAAGACACAGGACCCCTTGCATAGTTCACGGAATGTTGCTGAATGGTCTTACTTAGGCCTAACTTCTATTCCTTCAAGAAAGAGACCTTTCTTCCAATAATCTGTCTCCTTAACTTTCATCTGGACTTCATCTTCTAGGCCTGAATTGACAAACTCCCCAATCTCAATCTCCAACCACCCATCGCTTCTCACACTAGGACGTTGCAAACCTACTGCTCTGTTATGCTGCATACCTTCCACTTCAACATTTGGATCCAAACAGACAATTTTAGTACTACTGTGGCTACCTTCGACACCAACTGATAACTCTATAGGACAGTTCTGAAATCCTTGGGCATCAATCATCTTGAACACAAGATAAGCCGCATACTGGGTATTTGGAGACAAGGCAAGGATATTTATCATCCCACGAATATCAAGCCACCACACTTTAAGAAGCTCAGCAACTTCAGGGAACCTGTCCAAAAGTAGTTCTGCAATGATTAGAATATAGGAACTGAGTGAAAAGCTGAAAGTGGTTCATTACATGTCTATTTTTTTATTTGTGCAAATGTAAGTAATTAGTTGTCATAATATATGTTGTTATAGGAAAAGGTATAATAGTCAAAGTAATTCACTGGCCATGGCTGCCAAGGACAGATACTCAGCCTCCACAATGGCACAAATGAATGTTTAACAGTAGATTGCTTTAATTCTACGACAAAAGTAAATTCCTAAGAAAACATGGTATTGATAAGATGTAGTGCAAATGCAGGTCTGTGTCCAGGTATCTACGCATGTGGCCTAGTCTTCGCATATTCCTGCAGCTGCAAGTGTAAGGATGAAGTTCCAAAAAATAGGAGACCGTAGCCATATGTGCCTATCAAATATCTGAGGAGATTATAGACTACAAGGCCCATACACATGCTGACTCAGTTTGTTGGCAGCATAACAGATGCAAATCTAGAAATTGTCCAGTATAATAGTATTGCAACAGTCCCACTTTATTTTTTAAGAAGTAAAGACATTTTGGAGACAAATAGTCGAATTGAGAATACTGAGTACATTGTCACACTTTATTTGAAACTGAATTACGGAAGGAATGTCAGAAAATATGGAATTCAATACAGCTTGAATGTAATGAGCATGGTTGACAAAGGTAACCATAAACATCATCGGTCTTCATAGTCTTCCTCAGCGACCACCTGCTGTCCTGACTAGTTAAGGACTTAGCAAATAAAATAATGGATTAAGTCTAAATTTATAGCAATGAATTTACAGAAAGGAATTTGAAATTTAATTTAGGAACTAAAAACAAATCATGCAAAGTCAATCGATCAAGAACATGTGTAGCAATAACAAGGCTTAAAACAGGAACTGCATTTTTAGTTGTAAAGTAACAAACAAATTGGGCAGAGATTTTAAAAATGTGGTGAAATGATGCAATGAAAAATATATAGGATTGTTTGTTGGAGCAACTAGGACCAAAAAAAGAAACTATGCAGATGAAGAAATAACAGGATTACAGATGAAGGACCTTTGTGCTTCAAGCTAAACTCGGATGCAAGAGATAGAAGAGTGACGTGTATGGATACATGCTGCTGATACTTAGCTGAAGTGAAGTGTTATCGATGGTGGATGGCAGACCATGGTGGAAAGGAAAAAATCCTCCATATTAAGCCGTCATAAAACACCATAGTGCAGCCATCCTTCACAAATTGTCCATAGTGGTTGTAGAAAAAAAAAACCGCCATGGCCAATATTAGACAATACTGGAAGTGATATGGAGGAACAGACTCCAAATTATAAGCTACGGGTAACAGAAACTTGTACAAGCACTGGTTTGACAAAATTTGCTTTAAATCTGGGTTTGAACCTGAGGAGCAGCTATGTGTTTGATATACGGCGTGGCTTTGAACACTACAGTGGCACCATCTGGTCATTCATTCTTCACCAACTTGGATTAGAATATTCACCAGGAGGCAGTTGAAAATATGATTGCAAAAGACAATTGATTTTTAGAAGAAAAAGACATGACATAGTCAATTTTAGAGTAAATGCTTAATCAGTAATGACTTGATTTAGCCAACAAGAAAGATTCACCAATTCCTAGTGCAGCTGGAAATTCAAAAGGCAATTTACGGAGATTGGTGAAGAAAAGAAAGGCATAAGGCATCTTCCCTGGATCAATAATGAAAAATTCAAGGAAATGGAATTAACAATTCACAGAGAAAGGAGAAAGAACCAATAGCGTATAGGGGTGTTCATGGTTCTAAACTGCATTGGAACTGAACCACATTAATGGTTTCAGTTTAGTTTTTAAAACCACTTTAGGGGTGTGCAAAAATGTGGTTAACTGAATTGTATCCATAAACTGAACCAAACTGGACCAAAGAAAACTGCACCATATTAAATGGTTTATGAACTGAACCATAAATTTAATGGTTCTAAATTTAGCGTATCACTGGACACTAATCCATTTGCCTCAACTAAATTTTGTATTCATAGAGACGTATATAACTGTTAATGAAAATATATTGGGTGGTAATAGAAAATAATAGTATTATTAACACATGAGAAAAAAATAGAAAACTTAATATCTAAGCTAACCTGGAATTAGGCATAGAAATCCAGTTCCAATATCGTCTATCGTCACCCCAAGCAATGGAGAGGGATCTAGCAGCAAGCATATAACATTTTTTTCCACTCTTTCTCTCCAATTGAAAGCTCTGAATTTCAACACATCCAAGGCTTATTAGCAATCTGAACTAAAAACATCTTAAAATATCAATAGCTTTTTTCTCAAAAATAAATCCAAATTTCATTTTTTTTCCCTTTTCCTGTTGTCGGAGATTACAAGAAGAATACCTTCTGATCATTGTCGATGATGATAGGGCGATCGGAGAGAGCAAGATACAGAGCTTTTTTGGTAGGAGCATTGGCAAGTGAAGGAGAGTGTGAGATGATAGAGTCGATGAAATGAGAATCGGAAGGGAGAAATTGATTCCAGACGGCGTCGGAATCGGCGGCAGAAAGAAATGTCTTGGAAACAACGGAGAATCTGCCGGCGTCAGCCGGAGTTGTGCGAGAGAGTATGGCGGAAATGCATCCTTCCGATAATTCCTCAAACTCTGTCATTCTTTTGCTTTGTTTACTTCTAAAGAAGAAAACAAGAATGGGAAGAGTCAAAGAGAGAGGTGGTGGAAATAGTTCTAGTCGTTGCAGCAAGTGTGTGAGCTGAAGGGAAGAAGGTTAAACAATCAAGTCAAGTCAACTTTATAGTTTGTTTTTAGTATTTACAAATTCATATATTTAAACATGTGTCCCCACCAATATTTCATAGACCGAGTGTTAACTAGTCGAGTAAACTCGATTAAAATCAGAATGTGAGTCTAATTTATTTTTGTATAGTTTTATTAACAACTTTAGGAATTTGTGAAACTTGTCTTTTAGGATGGTTAAGATTTTGCAAGTTTATTTTGTGAAACTTTATAGTTTTTATAGTGTTAACTAATGATTTTGCAAGTTTATTTTGTATTTTGATGTTTATTTGAACAAAGTGTTTTATTATGGTGGTTGAAAACCTTCATAATTTACTCATATTATACACTATTTGACTATTTATAATATTATATTAGCAAACTCGTACGTGTTCTCGAGTCGAGTTTACCTAAGCAAAACAAGTTGAGGTAAATTCTCGAGTTGTAAAACCTTGGTCCCGACATATTCTTTTTCTAGAGTAAAATTTCATGTAGATTTCAAGTTATTTTTAAGGTAAGTACCCCCCAGAAAAGTTATTTTTTAAGTTAATTTTCTTTTCTTTTTACCAAAGCACAAATTTAACTCATATCATTGACAAAGTTGTAATAATGTTATAAACTAGTAAAATTGCCATAATTATATAAAAAATAATTAGATTGTTAAGATTGTAAAATTTTTATAGATAATAAATGAAAATTATAAGTATTAATGTAATGTTTTCATTAAATATTTTTCTCTTATATATAAAAAAATTTGTTAAATAGTTATGTCACAACAGTTATGGATTTTATTTACTTATGTATATGAAAACAAATTTTTACGTATATATATATGAGAAAGTTGATATGATAATATTTTAAAAATTCATGATTATTTGATGTGGTGTTTCTATTAAATAACTTTTTCTTTTAGGGAAATGTTAACTTGTATCCTAAAGACACACATTAAAAAGTTAAAGATATAACTATTTTCTTGAAACTTGTGTATTTAATGTTGTAAAAGTTTAATAATTTATATTTTCTATAGAAGATTTATTCTTATTTTCTTTTATAGTTCCTTAACTTGTGCCTAGGATGACCCTTTATTTTATACGCAAAAGACCCTTGAGGAGAATTTCGCAAATCATCGTGCTCTTACCTAGTTCGATTAATTAGTCTATTCAGTTGCACTTAGAGGATATTCGGTTCATGCAAAAAGAAAATAATAGACCTTTAAAAAAAATAATGGTTATAGTGGCAGTTATTACCCATGTCATAAAATATAAGTATGATATGCGTGGATAAAAGCTAGCATAAAGTGGATGACTTAACTACTACATGGAAATGGAAATAATGATAACCGCACTCGAAGTTTATAAAGATAATTTGGATACGTAGTTTATTTAGCTATTCATACTACATAAAAAAAAAATCAATTTTTTAATTGAAAAAATGTGTACGTAATAGATGTGCATAATAGATTTAAGCATGATAGATGATAGCTTATGGTTGAAACTTGACTTTTTTACGTGTAAGGTCTATTTAGTTAGTTAGTGTATGTTTATTTTCAATTTTTTAGGGTTAAAATTGATTCTAGAGTTTGTAGAATTGATTTTATCATTTTAGAATGATTTCAAAGAAAATTTATTTTGATTGTAGAATTGATTCTACTTAAAGCTATAAATTATAACTTTTTTTTTTTTGACAAATAAATTGTAAAATCACGCTGCCATCATGATTTTGTAGAAACTCAAAAATATAGCTTTTGCAAAATCACGCACTCATTGTAATTTTGTCAAACCCTCCACTAAAATTATACGCAGATGTTAGCTTCAGACTCCATGACTTTTAATTATTTAAATTGAGTATTATTATTATTCTGAACTTAAATTTATAATTTAATTCATCCATACCAACAATTCATATATTTTGCAATGATTTAAGTTCTAGTCTACTTAAGAGATGGCTTCCATTTAAATAAATATTGTTGCTAAAGCACAGTGTCCATCAAAGACCAGTGGGTGCCGGAAGGAGAGTACTCGATCCTTCTTCCGTCTTCATTACATGTTTCAGCTTACTGTTAATGAGTAACAATATTGATTAATAAATTGGAAACAATGCCTTAAACAGACCAAAATTTAAATCAATGGAATAAACTCAGTCTCCAGCGTCAGAGTTGAGGGTTCCAAATCAATAAATGGCAGCAAATTCATGTTGCATCAAAGTATATTATATAGTTCAAACAATCAACAGTAAGCTGATATCCAAAACTCAACTATCCCACTCCCAATATATCAAATCACAATAAGTGATATAAACACCATTATCCGAATATATTGAACCATGACAAGTAATAAAAGTTGTACATACATATGCTTTATAAAGAAACAATTTGGAACAGAATATGTGTAACATACTATGTTGACAATCTTCAAACATGTTCTGCCATCTGGCGCAAAACCCCTTGCATAGTTCATGGAATGTTGCTTAATGGTCTTGCTTAGGCCTAATTTCTATTCCTTCAAGAAAGAGGACCACTCTTTGAATTATAGTCATTTATCTCCTTAATATTCATTTGGACTTCTTCATCTTCTAGGCCTGAATTGAAGAACTCTCGATCTCAATCTCCAACCACCCATCGTTTCTCACACTAGGACGCTGCAATCCTACTGCTCCGTTATGCTGCCTAAATTCCACATTTGGATCCAAACAGACAATTTTAGTACTATTATGGCCACTTTCGGCACCAATTGATAACTCCACAGGATAGTTCTGACTCTGAAATCCATAGGAATCAATAATCTTGAACACAAGATAAGCCACATACTGAGTATTTGGAGACAGTACAAGCATGTTTATCATCCCATGAATATGAAGCCAACACACGCTAAGAAGCTCAGCGACTTCAGGGAATCTGTCCAAAAGTAGCATACATTAGAATATACGAACTGAAAGAAAAGCTTAAAAGGGTTCATTACATGTCTATATTTTTATTTGGGAAAGGCAAATGTTAGTAACTAGTTGTTATATTAGTTAGTATTTTATTCCTTAACTCTTCCAACCCTTGGCCCAATCAGTTTGGCCTACCCAGTTAATATAAGTTATATATGCTGTTACAGGAAAAGATATAATAGCCAAGGTAATTCACTAGCCACAGCTGCTAAGGACACATAGACTCCACAAATGAATGTCTGACAGTAGATTGCTTGGAATCCTTGACAAAAGCAAATTTCTAAGAAAATATGGCATTGGTAAGATTTAGTGCATCTGTAGGTGTGTGTCCAGCATCTACGCAAGTGGCCTAGTCAGCTTCTGCATATGTCTGCAGCTGCTGCAAGTGTTAGGATTAAGTTGCAGAAAATAGGAGATGTAGCCATGTGTGTCTTTCAAATATCTGAACAGATAATAGACTATGGGGCATGTTTGGATAAACAGCTTATTAGCAGAAGCGCTTATGTATAAGCTCACATAAGCTATTTTTATAGCAAATAATAAAATAACATTAAATTGCTTTAGTATATGCTATAAGTTGTATTTATAAGCTATATTGAAGAACTTATGAAAATAAGTTGAAAAAAGCTTATGAAAATTATCATAAGTTGTTTTCATAAATTCTCCCAAACAGTCTCCTAAAACTCATGCTAATAAATAAGCTCAAATAAGTCAATCCAAAGAGCCCCTTATATCAAGATGAGGACTACAAGGCCTAGACACATGCTGACTTATTTTGTTATCATCATAGACGCAAATCTAGAAACAGTCTAGTATAATTTGGAGACAAATAGTCGAATTGAGAATACTGAGTACATTGTCACGCTTTATTTGAAACTTAATTACGGAAGGAATGTCAGAAAATGGGGAATTCAATATAATTTGAATGTAATGAGCATGATAGATGAGGTAACCATGAATATCATTAGTCTTCATAGTCTTCCTCAAAGAATACCAACTGAAAGCAAATCATACAAATTCAATTCATCAAAAAGAATGTGTCGCAATACCAACGCTTATAAATGGAAGAGAATCTTTAGTTGTAAAGTAACAAACAAATTGGGCAGAGATTTTAAAAATTTGGTAAATGATACATTGAAAAATAAATAGGATTGGTTGTCGCAACAATTAGGATAAAAAACCTATGCAAATGAAGCAATAACTGCAGCATTAAAGATGAAGAATCTTGGTGTTCAAGGTGAACTTGGATGAAAGAGATAGATGAGTGAATAGAATGGATAGGCGCTGCTGATACTTAGCAGCAGTGAAGTGTTATGAATGGCGAATGGTAGAAAGCAAAAATCTGCAATTTTAGGCCACCATAAAATGCCACGGTGCCGCCATGGCTAATATTCGACAACACTGGAAGTGATATGGAGGAACAGACTCCAAAAAATGTTGTGTGACTGAATGATTATAAGGTTTTGTCACCTTAGAAATCAACAGAGAAACACAAGTTAAATAAAATTGAAATTGGAATCTCTCTGTATTGATAAAGGAATATCCACAAGTACAATTGAACAAAGGGAAGTATGAACTAAGCCATTTCTATAATAGCAGTAAAGCACTCAAAGGGAAAAGAAGCATAACCAAGTAAAAGTACTAAGACATTACTCAACACAACAATCATTGGCAATCTTGCTCTATTTATTCTGTTAGGGAATCCAATTAATATTTTCTGTTAGGGAATTTCTCACTCTCACTACTCCTTGCTTGCTTGATTTTAGTATCACTACGCACTTCTCCATTGACGTCAGCCGGTGTTGTGTGAGAGAGAATGGCGGAAATGCATCCTTCCGGCAATTCCTCGAACTCTGTCATTTTTTTGAGTTATGAAGAAGAAAACTAGAATGAGAAGAGTGAACTAGAAAAAGAGTGTGAACTGAAGGCTCAACGTTCACCTTCAAGTCAATTCAACCATAATCGGTCTTATAATTTATTTTTAGTATTTATTTATAAATTCATATTTAAAAATGTTTCCCCACATATTCCCTAAAAAAAGTAATTTTTTAAGTTCAATTTTTTTTCTTCTTCTTTTTATCAAAACACAAATTTAATTCATATCATTATTTGATACAATGACTAGCATAAGAAATAGTCATCTTTGCACGAGCGTGATCAAACATATTCATTCTTTTTCGCATAAGCAATGTAACCTTTTCTTCGTATATTTTACTATTCTTTGTATATTTTACGAAGTGACTGTGTAAATAAGAATATTGTTACATAGGTCAACGAATGTTGTTTAATTGTATACCTTAGGCCTAAGTTCTATTCCTTCAAGAATGAAATTTCCCTTCATCTCATCAGCATTCTTCTCACCAGCCTCTATATCGGTAACACTCATATGGACTTCTTCAGCTTGAAGGCCTAAATTGAAAAACTCTCTCATCTCAATCTCCAACCACCCATCACTTCTCACACTAGGATGTTGTAGTCCTACAACTATGTCATCCAACTCTCTCAGAACCCGATACCAGCTTCTATCTCTACTGTACAGTTTGGGTTCCATGTTTGGATCCAAACAGACAATTTTAGTGTTGCCAAGGCCACCTTCGATGCCAACGAATAAGTCCACGGGAAGGTTCCTAAATCCATAGACATCAATCATCTTAAACACAAGATAAGCCACATATTGAGTATTTGGAGACAAGGCAAAATTGTTAATCATCCCACGAATTTCGAGCCACCCACAAGACGAAGATAAGCAACCTTAGGGAACCTGTCCAACACAAAAAGTTAAAGAAATAAGAATACATAAATTGAGAAATAAGCTGCAAGAGATTATAACATCACAAATGGGGTATTTAGACGGGTGTAGATACACTACCAATGCAAGTTCCTCAACAAAAATTTCGAAGTAATGATAATTAAATTATGGGAAATGTTAACAAGTGCTTGAGAGCACTTGTTAAGGAATTAAAAATGAAAATATTGTTTTGGAAATTGTGTATTTTACTTTTTGAAAGTTAAAACGGTGTTCTTTTTAATGCAAAACATTTCTTTTCTTTCTACTTTTAGTTCCTTAACTAATGCCCTGGGGACACTGGTTAACAAAACCCTTAAATTATTTCAAGTAAAAATGATTGTGATAAACTTGTCAGTTATAAGATACATTGTTTTTTATCTACAAAGATTTATCAGACAGTAGACTACCGTTAATGTTATTGAAGTTCAAATTTGGGTGTATAGTTAACTTTGAGATTGCGTAGTCTAACCAGAAGTTTAATTAAGGAGAAAGTGAGAGAAATAGAAATAGAAAATATTTTCATTAAACTTCTTTACACATATTCAACCTCTCCTGTTTTTTCTATGATGCATAGTTGAAAGTTTCCTTGATGGAGGGAATAGGATCAATCAAGTGAACTCATATATGACATATTCAAGGATTGACAAGAGATATATTAAGTTAATAAACACAATTAAAATAAAACAAATTGAAAAGTTAAGAGCTAACCTAGAATCAGGCACAACAATCCAGTTGCAGTATCGATCATCATCACTCCAAGCAATGCCGAGAGATCTAGCAGAAAGCATGTAACACTTTTTTCCACTCTTTCTATCCAATTGAAAGCTCTGCATTTCAATATTTCCAAAGCTTATTATTAGCATTAAGCATTTCAAAAATCACAATATATTTTTTTTACAACAATCAATTGAGCATTCGTATGTAGCTGTAGAAAATATTTGCATTTGCGTCAAGTTTTTTATTAAACTAATGGTTTCATTATTTTCTTTCTCAAACTCTAGCACCAGAGTTTCTTCCACATATATATTTTACAATGCATAAACTGTTAAAATCTAATAGGTATATGCTAATACGAATTAAGGACATTTTAATGCATAACTAATATTATAAACTGTTACCTAATTATCTATGTTTATGGAGTACAATTTAAAGACAAAATTACAGATGTAGTCCCTTAGCTTAATTTCAGATGACAGTTTAATCCTTTATCTTTTTTTCATTTCAATTTTGTCCTTTTGGTCTATTTTCATATATGTACTTTCAAGCTTCAAATCTAATATTCTCATGTAAACAAAGATGCAAACATATGCAAATGGACCAAAAGGACAAAATAGAGATAAGAAAAGATAAAGGACCGAACTCGGACCTAATATGATGATAAACACTAATATTCGAGAAATCAGTGATTTATTTAGGGTCAAGTCAGATTTGATGATAAACCCTAATATTCGAGAAATAAGTAATTTATGAAGAATAATACCTTTTGACCATGATCGATGATGATAGGTTGATCAGAGAGAGTGAGATAGAGAGCCTTTTTGGTTGGAATGTTGGCAAGTGAAGAAGATTGTGAGAGGATAGATGAGATGTCAGAAGGGAGAAAACGATTCCAGACATCATCAGAATCGGCAGCAGAGAGAAAAATCTTAGAAAGGACGGAGAATGTGCCAACATCAGAGTATGGTGGCAATACACCCTTCGGGCAGTTCTTCAAACCTTGTCATTCTTTGATGCTTATGATGACATTTATTGTACATAAATGATAGAAATTGTGTACTGTGTCCCAAATGCAATATTAGTCATTGATTTATATTTTAAAGTAATTTCAATGGCAATAAATGTTTTATTTATATTTATTAAAAAAAAAGTTGTATTCCTACACTACAAGAAATTGGCGATTTTGCGACACTAGATTTGCGACTGTTCAAAAATAACTGTCGCAATATGAGATCTGCGACTGTTCTTGCGACCCTTTTTAACAACAGCCGCATCAGTTTTCACTTTTTTTCCTAAATTCTTTTCCTGCACGCGGACACAAGATCCAAAATTTCTCTCTCTTTCTCTCTCATATCAAAAACCCCCAAATCTCAAAGGAGGATAAGAGAATACCCCAAAATGTTCCTCTATTTCTCGAAACCCCCAAATCTTCAATCTCACGAATCCTCTCAATCTTCCTTCACTAAAATCAACCAACCCATGAAAATCTATGCGAAATCGTTTGTGGCTTGATTTAGCCCAACAACTCAACCAACCCTCAAAGACACAATCGATTCAAGGTCAAAGGTATCTTCTCTCCCAATCTTATAGCTGTTGTCGTCATCTTCTATCTTCTTCGCTCGCAATCTCAGAGTATGGTAATTGTTGTTTCAATTATGGAATTTTAACTTTGAATTTGTTTCTGTTCCGCTATAAACAGGTTGATTACTGCGAAGTATCATGCTTCTGTTCCGTTCTCTTCTGCACTTTCGCTCTTTGTGGCTTCACTCCTGCTCAAGTATCTACTCTCTACTCTAATTTTCGATTTTCATTATTATTACTACTTGATTTATAGAAGTTGTCATTAAACTATGTTATCTCTGAATAGAATTTGAATTAGCTTCAATTTATATGCTTGGTTCTGTTTCTCCTATAGTTATTAAACCTTTATTAAACCTGTTTTTTGAAAACTTTTTTTAGGGGTTTGCAAGAACTTGGATACGGCGGGAGTTTCAGTAAGATTCTGATACTTTTTAGCTTCAATTCAAATGTTATTCTAATTATTTTCTATAAACATTTTCAATTTTAGGATTAGATCTGTCATGCTAAACAACTTTTGAAATATCCAATCATGTATATTTACTATTTCTCTTTGTAATAGGTTCTGAATCATTGGAGTCTGAAATATCCCATTCTTTTGGACTATTTGTTTTGTCTTTTTGTCTATCGAGTGCTTCTTTCATTGGTTTTGTCCATTCAAGTTTTTTACATATCAGTTGCTAGATCACGATTCATTAAACCTTTGCGTTCACTGATTCAATAATTTAATGATGATTTGACAGTGGGGCTGCTAGAATGCTGGGGAAGAATTGAAGAATTTGAACCGTAGTTAGATTTAAATTTAAACTTGTTAGGGCTGTGACTATTTATGCAATTCGAAGTAGGGGTGTGAAGGTGAATGAGTAGCAGGCCCCTGCTACCCGCGTCTGGATGAATATCCTACCTGTGTATCTGCCTCATTTGTGCAGGTATTCATGATCCATATGTCTAAATATTCATGACACAAATTTATAAATTTGGAATCCATGGATACTAAATTTACTGTGACCAACACATTAAGAGTAAATTAGGAATACTTGATCAATATATAATTTGTTTGGTATGTACTTGGTTGAGAATAATTTGATGTCCAACACTGAATTAAATCATCTTGTAGCTATGTTTAGTAGTAGGCAATCAACAATGTTGTAAAAGTGTCCGCTAATTGACTTAACTTTAGATGTCATGAATATATGAGTTTTGTTGGTTATCCTATTTGAGATTCTTGATCTATCTTATGATTTAATAGTTCCTTGTGCTATGGTATGATTTTAGTTTGGTGCCTTACTTCTGTTGCCTTTAATAACTCACATTAGTTTATTAATTTGCTGCTTGTGGTAACCGAGTTGCTCAATAATGAATTGAGTAAGTAAGTTCAATATTGCATAATTAACTATTTCATTTTTACAAGTTTATGGTATTAGAAGTCTGTTTTTGGTGAGAAGTTTATTGGTTTTATAGTATGTCCTGGTGTGGCAGCAAGCTCATGTGGCCTAGTGGGTCTAG
>Ga0315913_1003346_pt1 | contig 19219 bp, 17 predicted proteins | sample MpolsnodulesMG_FD_207736 | JGI IMG/M metagenome (GOLD analysis project Ga0315913, IMG submission 207736) | Medicago polymorpha root nodule microbial communities from Los Angeles, California, United States - small nodules | ecosystem: Host-associated > Plants > Roots > Nodule | place: USA... | reverse complement strand
CATAATTAAGAATAATCACTCATAATTAAGAATAATCACTTTTAGAAAGGATTAAATTTTACCATGAAAATACATTTTAATTATTTTTCTTTTTAAAAGACAAGAATTGCTACCACTATTTAATAACACAACCCTAGCACTTAGTATGGACGTACGAGGAAAAAGCGCTTACCTCGAGAGCTTTTCTTCCTAGCCAAACTCTAAACCACCTCAAACTCGCAGCTACGGTGCAGACACATTTTCTCTCACTCTAGAAATTATTTTGACGAGCGGACCGTTGAAAACGAAGAACCACACGCTGAGGAGATGATGTCCAAAAATTAGCTCAATCGGACGGTGAACGAAGGCGTAGTCGCAATTCTTAGACTTCCATGAATTTTAAAAAGAGAAGAAAGGAGTGGCTTGATTGACTTATGAAAAGGGGGTTGTGTCGCAAGAATATAGTAAGGGGCTTGGTTGTCTCTAAAACTTTGTTGTTTGCAGATAGTAAAGAAAGGACCACATGTCAAAGAGTATAATCACAAATTTATGTTTTTCTTTTCTGGTCTAACAAGAGGAGATTGACGTGAGCTATGTAGAGAGGGTAGGTTACACTTTTCTTGCTCAATTGTGATTGGCAATGGCTTTAGATGTATTTGAAATAGCAAGGCTAAAATAGAAGAATGAAAGTCATGAACTCAAGTAGAATAAATTGAAAACAAAGTGGTGGTTAATTATATTATGGCACTATACAAATCTTTTAAAGAGGTGAGCATGTATGTTGTTTTGTTTTGTGTAGCAGAGAGTAGGAAATGTTCTCGGTCTCTTCCTAATTGTGTGTTATCCCTAAGAAAATTATTTTAGGTAGATACATATACAAATAACGGTCCCTCTTGAACAAAATCAGAATAATAAAAAAATGAAAACTAGGTTTATTTTAATTGAGTCACTCATAACATAACTATAGGAAGTAGTTGAGGTGGATTCCTTATCTTTAGGAAGGCATGCTAATAAGTAAACAACAGCAACGTGACTAATAAGAGAGTAGTGTTTTGACTCAGCAACAAAAGGGGACACTCATGGTCAAATAAGTAGAATAAATTGAGTAAAAATAGGCATGAAGTAAACACAATTAACCCACGTACTAAAAGAAGAGATATTTAAAGAATGATGAAATGAAACATGTGTGCAATAACCATATTTTGGCACATTTAAAATGTCTAACCCATACATATATCAGCTAAAGGAAAGCTTGAGTAACAAAACCAAAATAGCAGCGTAAAAATATATGCATGACTGCTAGTATATCGAAATGATTAATTTGGCCGCTAAGATCTCTATTAATTACTATAGTCAAACCAACCAAGTATATAATTTGAAATAATTAAACTGCTATATTAATTTAACTAAAAGGAGGATTTATAATTTCTTAAATTCTTTTCACATAAAATAAGTTTGTTGAATAAATTATTAATCTAGAAATTCTATGAAGGACATATATAATGTATAAAAATATTGGGATGTTACAGTGGTGCATGAGTGCGGATTTATGGAGTACCAATCCACGCTTGGAATACTAATTTTTTCAAGCTTTGTGTATTAGATTGTGGACGTTTGTTACGAATGGATGAGTCCGCCTTGGAGAAAGAAAGGCTAGATTTTGCACGTGTCTTGATTGCTACTTCATCTTTGGAGGTCATTAATACAAAGGCTACGATTGTGGTGGATGGTGTAGTTCTTGTGTTTAAAATTATTGAAGAATGGGATTATGAATTGGGTGAGGATGCTTGTCTAGAAATGGAGGAGTTTGAACCTGTTGGTGCTCAATCGGACAATGCCGATTTCCATGATGACTTTGATGGTTGGGGTGATGTTGATCAGTTTTTAAATCACCTTTCTAATGATTGAAATGAAGAAAGAATTATGGAAACACAAGCTGCCAAATCTTTGGATACTGTGCAGCAACACTCACGACCTGTAGATTTTAATATTGTTGAGGATATTGGAAATGAGGTTACGTTAACTGTAGGTGGTGGAGGTATAGGCCGCAAGCAGCTGAAGCTAATAGTGGAAAAGTGGCACCTCCTGTTCTTAATGAGGGCGTCCCATCAGAGGTCCCTAATGCTACTAACGTGCCAGCTCCTATTGATGTCACGCTTATGAAGGATGGTGGGGTGAGAAACAAAGTTGAGAAGTTGTTGCTTGGTCCTTGTCGGGGTGTGAAGCACACCACATCTTGTCCTCCAGGCCGAGGACGTTCTGGTATTTCCAGTCCGTGGAGTTTGAAATGGGTGAATACTCAAAAGTTTGATGGTGTTTCAGATTCCCTTTTGAAGAATACAAAGGTGCTAAATGAATCATCTACATCAAGTGGGCCGAAACTTACAAAGAAAAAGGGTGCAGGCTACCTTCGACATACGGCGCAAAGTATGAGGCGTATAGCAAGACTTCCAGCAAAAGATCGCGAAGAAGTTCTCTGTGCGTTGAAAAGAAATGCTAAAGGACGTACGGGGGCGCCAGTTATATCCAATACAAAGGTAACTCCTAATGTTGGTTCTACGGTGCATAGTGATTCACAGGTATCAGTTAATAATGAATGGTCAAATTGACTGGCTTTTCATAGTAATAATAAAGTTGTTGATGAGGATATTAGAGGGATTGGGAAGGTGATTGGTCTGAATTTTGATGGGGTTAATCACAATATGTTTGAAGTTTTGTCGTGGGGAGGTCGTAAAAATAAAGAGGGTGTAGGGGAAGGAGTGTAGGTCGGAGGGAGAGGGAGTGGAGGTGGGTGGGTTGGGCGTGGTGGATGTGGTTACAATGAAGATTATTTCTTGGAATGTTAGGGGGTTGGGGAGTTTTAAAAAGCGGAGGGAGGTGAGACAATTGGTGAGGGAGAAAAATCCTTTTATTTTGTGCATTCAAGAAACAAAGCTAGCCATTATTGATGATTTTGTGTGTAAAGCAATTTGGGGAGATGATTGTGTTGGTTACTCTTTTCGACCTTCGTTGGGTGCATCAGGAGGTTTGGTGACTTTGTGGGACAGCAATAAGGTTGATGTGTGGTCGACAATTTCTTTTGATCACGTATTGGTAATTGTTGGTCGTTTTTTTAAATTCGATGAACTTTCTGTTGTGTTCAATGTTTATGCGTCGTGTGATGTGTCTAGGCAGCAGGCTCTTTGGGTCAATATCTCCAACAGATTAATATCTTTTGCTAGTCAAAATATTTGTGTTTGTGGTGATTTCAATGCGGTTTGGTGTGGTTCAGAGAGGCGTAGTGTTGGTAATAGTACTTGTCAGGTTGGGATGGCGGCCTTCAATTTTTTCATTGATAGCAATTTGTTGATTGATTTGCCTCTTCGGGGTCGCAATTTCACATGGTTTCAGGGGGATGGTAAATCTATGAGCCGAATCAATTGTTTCCTGTTGTCGGATAATTGGTGTTTGACTTGGCCGAGTTGCTCTCAATTGGCTTCTACGCGTGGTTTGTCTGATCATTGCCCGTTAGTGCTTTTTGTGGATGAGGAAAATTGGGGTCCTAGACCGCTTCGTATGTTGAAATGTTGGGAATCTTTTCCTGGATATCGTATTTTTGTTGAAGAAAAGTGGAGGTCGTTTGATGTGGACGGATGGGGTGGTTTTGTGTTGAAAGAAAAATTCAAGTTAATGAAAATGGCTTTAAAATATTGGCATCAGCAACACTCTCAGAATTTACCAGCAAAAATTGTGGCGTTGAAGGATAAAATTACTATTCTTGATTTAAAAGGAGAAACAATGGTGCTTCTTGATGGGGAGGTGGAGGAGATGCATGGGTTAACTGAGGAATTGTTTTATTTGTCCAGGATTAATAATAGTATTTGCTGGCAAGAATCTAGGGCTCTGTGGCTGCAAGAAGGGGATGCTAATTCTAAAAAAAAATCATGGGATTATGTTTGGAAGAAGGCGAGGTAATGCAGTGTCATCTTTTGTTGTTAATGGTGTACTAATTGAGGGGATTGATAATGTTCGGAATGTTGTGTTGTCACATTTTTCTTCTCATTTCAAATCTCGGAGGGTGGAGCGCCCCATTATGAAGGATCTACAATTTCCTTCTTTGACTCATAGAGAGGGCAGCAGCCTAGTGAAACCGTTTTCAATGGAGGAGGTGAAGGATCCGGTGTGGGATTGTGATAACTTTAAATGTCCGGGTCCTGATCGTGTTACATTTGGCTTCATTAAGGACTTTTGGAATATCTTATGTGGTGATATTGTGTGTTACCTAGTGGAATTTCATAGAAATGGGCGATGGACCAAAGGGATAAATAGCACGTTCATTGCTCTTATTCCTAAGGTTGATAGTCCGCAACGTTTGAATGATTTTCAGCCTATTTCTTTGGTTGGTAGAATGTACAAGATTCTGGCAAAGGTCTTTGCTAATAGGTTGAGGCTGGTTATTGGGTCTGTTATTTCTGATTCTCAGTCTGCTTTCATTAAAGGTCGTCAGATTCTTGATGGTATTTTGTGGGCGAATGAAATAGTAGATGACACTCGTAAACGGCGGAAAGAGTTGCTTCTTTTTAAAGTTGATTTTGAGAAGGCATACGACTCTATTGATTGGGGTTATTTGGATGAGGTGATACGTAAAATGGGTTTCCCGACTCTTTGGCAGAAATGGATAAATCAATGCATTGGCATGGCTACCGCTTCAGTGCTGGTTAATGAGTCCCCAACGGATGAGTTCCCTTTGGAAAGAGGGTTGAGGCAAGGTGATCCTCTTTCCCCTTTCCTTTTTCTTCTGGTCGTAGAGGGTTTTAATGTGTTGATGAAGGCTATGTCTTCGAATCATCTTTTTAATGGTTATAGTGTTGGTAGCAGTAATCCAGTGGTGGTGTCTCATTTGCAATTTGCGGATGATACGCTCATTTTGGGAGAGAAGTCGTGGGCTAATGTTCGCACGATGTGGGCGGTTCTTATGTTGTTTGAAGCATTATCAAGTCTGGAAGTGAATTTTTCAAAGAGTCAGTTGGTTGGTGTTATTGTTTCTGATTCTTGGTTGTCTGAGGCAGCGCTGGTGTTGAGTTGTCGGGATGGTAGCGTTCCGTTTGTGTACTTGGGGCTGCCCGTCGGTGGGAAGGCGCACCGGTTGGATTTTTGGAAACCGTTGGTTCTTTGTATTGATTCTAGACTGTCGGGTTGGAAATCTAAGCACTTGTCTTTGGGAGGTCGCTTGGTTCTGCTTAAATATGTCATGTCATCGCTGCCTGTTTATGCCCTTTCTTTCTTCAAGGCTCCATCAGGTATTGTTTCCTCTATCGGTCATTCCTAATGTGCCTACAGATTACCTAAATCAATTTGGTTTTGATGGTGGTTTTTGCTCTAAGGCTCGGCAATCCATGTTGCAATTCATTTGGTATGCAACCGTTTGAAAAATTTGGAAAGAAAGAAACAACAAGATTTTCAATGGCAAAGCTTTGTTTGACTTACCAGATGGTGGATAAGATTAAGTCGCTTTCTTTTGGTTGGTTGAAGGCGAAAATAACCAAACCTATCCTTCAATTATCATGCTTGGTGGCTTAGTCCGTTCACTATGTTGGGCATCGGTTAATGTTTCTTTTTACTGTTCTTTCCTTTGTAAATATGTCTCTGAGACTTTGTTTCTTTCTCGGTACACCTTGTACTAGGGAGAATACTTTGATTGAGTAATATATATTCCATTTTAGCCTTTTCAAAAAAAAAAAACATAAATTTCGTTAATCACTTTGATTACTTCGTTGATCACAAAAATGAAAGGTGTCGATCAATTATTTTACACAATTTAGAAAGAAAAAAACATCGCATTTGGTTAATAGGTAGTGAAATTGGTTAATGACAAAATTAAACTTTTGTGTTACAAAAATCCTCCTTTACAATAAAAAAAAAACTTTTTAAAAATTTGATAAAAAAAAAGTTATTTTTTTAAATAAAAAACGGTATTTTGGTCGCCATATTTTATATGCGGTACATGTGTTGTATTATTTGGTATCCCATATTTTTGTGTTCAAACATCATTGTTTGTAATTAGATTTGTTTTTCCATGCCATCCTCACATCATCCTAAATTCATTCTTGTGATTAATGAAGTTGTGAATTTGGTTAATAACACAACTTAAATTATAGGAATTAAGCTTAAAACATTGGCTCAAATTTGTGAATTTGTGTTTTGGGATTTTGTTTATAAAATTGCATATTTGGTAAAATCTCAAAATATTTTTCTTTCATCGACTATTTTCTTGCCCCCACTAGAAGAAAAAAAATATGGATTTGGCCATTAGGCGCACTAGGGGTGTAACGGTTCGATTTGGATTGGTTTTCAGTCAAAAAAATGTTCGAACCGATGAAACCTTCATCAGTTTGGATTGGTTTGGTTTTCATTGTTTTTCAAAAAAGAAACCGAACCAAACTAATCGGTTCGGTTTGGATTGGTTCGGTTGATCAGTTTGTTTAAAAATACAATTTAAAAAAAAATCATATTCTCCCAAAATATTTCATAAAACTTTGTATAATTGTATTTCATATTTTGTTTTTTTCATGTTCTCTATTTTTCAAACAACTTTTTATAACTAACCTTACTCAATATTTCATACACATGATCCAAGATTCATTCATCCATCATTCTTCAAAAACAACTTCATCAAACTCAAATATTTAAATCATCCATGATCCATACATGCATCATTCATCAACAAACACAAAAATTCCAAAAAGAACATGGAAAACGTGTATAAATCAATGTCATATAAAATGAACATGGAAAACAAGGAAATATGATGAGTATAAATCAATGGCATAAACATGATAAAACTAACGAAGAGATGAACGATCTCAGTGGTGACCGGTGGCGATGAACAATGGGTTTGGTGTGGTTGACAGCTAGGGTTTCTTTTTTAGTAGAAATGAAAGAGTTGAGATGAGATGAAGATGATGATGAGAGAACCTGAATGGATTTAAAAGTATTTTATGTTGGATAATTTTGGGCCTAACCATAAGTTTGTGTGACGAAGGAAAATATTAATAAAATAAGGAGTGTGGTTATCATCGGATTGGTTCATCGATTTCACGGATCTCGAAATGAAAAACCATGAACCAAACCAAACTAGATCGGTTTCGATTGGTTCGGATCGGTTTCAAACCGAACCAAACAAGGTCGGATATTTTTTCGGTTTGATTTGGACTTTCGGTTTCGTTGGTTTTGTCCAAACCACTTACACCCCTAAGGCGCACACATGAAAATACTTATTAATTATTTTAAAAATATATATTATTTAATTCATTTTTCTTTTATCTTTTTTTCACTTATGTATTTGTGTCATTTTGATTTGGAGGTAGAACCAAGCAAACCTTACTCTTACTCGTTAACTTTTTTCGTTTATTTTGTACCAATTTTATTGAAATTTCATTAATAAAGGTGGTGCAAAATAAACGAACTCACCTTTATTTATGGTATATGCTTGTCAAAAAGTTTCTTTATAGTGTGGTATATGTTATTTCTTTTAATTTTTGTTGCATTTATATGTTATTTCTGTGTATGTTTTTGTTTTTGTTATTGAACTAACTCGAAGAAAAATGAGAAATTTACTTTTTCCACCCTATGCCTTTCCTCGCGCACCCTATTTTTTTCAAAAATGTCCTTGAAGTTTTCAGATTTTATAATCTGGAATGGTGTTTTCCTTTATTAAAGGGTGAAAAAAATGAGTTACGGATTTTTTCGGATTTTGTAATTCGGAAATCTCAAAAAATAGGACGAGTTACATGATTTTTTTCAGATTACATAATCCGAACACCCATAAACACCCTTTTTTTTATGGTGCTGATGCAATCCGGAGTACGAAATCCGGACAGCACCAGCACCAATTATGTACATGTTTGTAACATGGATAGTCATTTTAAGGACAATATTAATCTTCCTAGCTTTCGTCCTTGTGTTTTTATGATCAAAACTCTCTTAGAAAGGACTTCTTACGGGGTCCTCAAAATCCAAAATTCAATCATTTAGACCCTTTTTTTCATGGTGCTAATACAATCCGGATTACGTAATCCGGACAGCACCAGAACCAATTCTGAACATGTTTGTAACATTGGATAGTCATTTTAAGGACAATATTAATCTTCCTAGCTTTCATCCTTGTGTTTTTATGATCAAGACTCCCTTAGAAGAGACTTCTTACGGAACTTCGCCCTCAAAATCCAAAATTTCATCATTTAGATCTTTTTTTTTTCATGGTGCTAATGCAATCTGGATTACGTAATTCGGACTGCAAAGGGGCATTTTTGAAAAGTTTACAGGGCGCGCGAGAAGGCAACAAGGTGGAAAAAGTAATACTCAAAAAATGATGATGTAAGAGTGGTGCAAAACAAAACCCTAAATCACTCTTCGGCCTTTATGAAAAACAAAACCTACTCATAATGTAAGTTAGAATCCATTAATTGTTATTAACCTATATCACCTGCAGTAGAAAAAGAAATACCCGGAGAGTATTTTCATTTTCATCAAGAGTGGTGCAAAAAGAAAAGTTAGAATCTTATTTAATATAATTTTCCTTTAGCTTAAAAATAATCATCAAGAGTGGTCCGAAATCAGATTTTTTAGTATGGAAAAAAAGTTAGAATTATAGCTGTAACTTTTAAAAGTTGTTGAAGGACCCTGGTCCTCTAAGTAGGTCTGCCACTTAAGGTCCTCTAAGTAGGTCTGCCACTTAATATGAAGATGCCAAATGAATGGTTACTTAACAGCAGTGATATTTGAGCATCTCATAATTTAGTTTTACTCTTGTTTAATGTCTTACTTTATCTCTATCAATTTTTTATATCACAACATCTCAACCAATCACACTCTCTATGTTTCTCTCATAAGATAGAGCAATTTTTGCATGGTCACAACCACAAATATAATTGCTTTAGACACACATAGAAATAGAAATATGTAAAAAGAGAAAAAAAAATTAATTTATTGTTATTATTATTGAAAACATTGGTTAATGTGTATTGTTTTGTGTGTATCTAAATGATTTGGATTTGTGTTTGTGTCTATTTATGAATTTCCCCTTAAGGTATATACATCCATACGGATGTACATGAAACATGTTCCTTTTGATTAATGATAGAACATTTAAATAAATTTATTTCGGTTTTCCATCATATATCATCAATGTATATGTACACATCATATCATCAATTTATTATTTGAAAGAAACTTGCAATTAAGGTGGGGTGATGAAGGGACTAATCTGAGTTAAGGGAAAATAAGTTTTGAGGTTTCGGATTCAAATCGGATGAAGGAGAAAAAACTAACCTAACAAATAACTGTTAACATTTGTCATTCAATTGTTTGATGAAGATTCGACGACAATTCAGTTTTTAAAAGCAATCGGACAATAAGTTGTGCCGCTAGACCTTTTTGATTTGCAAAACTAATCTTCGTAAACACAACATTCATGGAACTAGGAGACATGATATTGTTATGCATGACCCTTTAAACTCTATTTAGAAGGTCATTAGAAAAATAAACTTACATTGAATCTGAACCGTTCGTTTCAGATCCAATTCCTCTACATAAGGACTTCGATTCACTTAGCTTCCATCAATGAGAAAAGAAAAATTAAAGAAATGGAACTTCAAGTACTATTGGCATTCTCTTTCTTGCTTTCAGTTTTTGTTTGCTACTTACTTTTTCGACCATATTTGAACCGTCACAAAAACCTCCCTCCATCACCTTCTCTCAAACTTCCAATTATTGGCCATATGCACCTCTTAGGTCCTCTCCTCCATCAATCCTTCCACAATCTCTCCACCAAATACGGTCCGTTATTCACTCTTAACATGGGTTCTGTCCTCTGCGTGATCGCTTCCACTCCTCACTCCGCCAAACAACTCCTTCAAACCAACGAACTCGCTTTTATTTGCCGCATTGAAACCGCGGCAACCAAACATCTAACTTATGATTCATCTCTAGCTTTTGCGCTCTACGGTGATTATTGGAGGTTCATTAAAAAAACTTAGCATGAATGAACTTTTAGGCTCTCGTAGTATAAGCAACTTCCAACACTTGAGATCACAAGAGACACAAAGTTTTATGAAACTTTTGGCTAAGAAAGCCAAAGCATGTGAGGTTGTGAATGTAACCGAGGAATTATTGAGGTTGACGAATAATGTTATTTCTAAGATGATGTTAGGGGAAGCTGAGGAAGCCAGGGAAGTTGTCCGTGGCGTGACCGAGATTTTCGGAGAGTTTAATGTTTCGGATTTTATTTATTTAGTTGTTTAAGAAAGTTGACTTCCAAGGGTTTGAGAAGAGGATAGAAGACTTGTTTTTTAAGTTTGATACGTTGGTGGAAAGGATTATTTGTACACGTAGGAGAGGAGGAAGAAGAGAAATGGAGAGAGTAGGAAGGGGGAGATAAGAGACTTTCTTGATATCCTACTTGATTGTGTCGAGGATAAAAGCTCTGAGATGAGAATTCAAAGGGTTCACATTAAGGCCTTGATTATGGTAAATCCATTATATATGCATGCATACATATTTATCATTTATGTCATTTTAAGTATATAATTCTCCTTTTTTTAGCAAAAAGAAAATGTACATTATCATTTTTGTGTCAAAAAACATAATATATTCTTCTTTAGTCTCATTTTATAAATCATTTAAGTTTTGACACGTCATCTAAAAAATGCACTTAATATTTATATTATTTTAATATAAGTACATATATTTAGTGTCTAACACACCTCAAATAAAATTATATCTAGAAAAATCATTATGGGAAACCAATACAAATTCAACATCTATGCAAAATATATTTGAATGTTTATAGAAAGTTTGATTCACAAAACAAATTTTTTTGAATAATGCCTTGGATTTGTAGGATTTCTTCACAGCAGGAACAGATACAACAGCAATATCAACAGAATGGGCATTAGTAGAACTCATAAAAAAAACCCATCTTTACTCCAAAAAGCTCGTGAAGAAATCGTTAACATCATCGGCAAAAACAGAACAGTTGAAGAATCCAACATTTCAAATATGCCATATCTACAAGCAATCATAAGAGAAACATTTCGTCTTCACCCACCAGTTCCTATGGTTACAAGAAAATGTGTAGCAGAATGCAAAGTTGAAAACTATGTGATCCCAGAAAACACATTACTCTTTGTCAATGTTTGGTCTATTGGGAGAAATCCAAAATTTTGGAAAAACCCGTTAGAGTTTTGTCCTGAAAGATTTTTGAAAGATGGTGAAGGTGATTCAATTGATGTTAGGGGACAACATTTTGAGCTTCTACCATTTGGGTCCGGAAGAAGAATGTGTCCTGGTGTTTCATTAGCCATGCAAGAAGTGCCAGCATTGCTTGGTGCAATTATTCAGTGTTTTGATTTTAAGGTTGTGGACCACAAAACTGGGAAGATTTTAAATGATGTTGGTGATATTGATGTTGATGAACGGCCAGGATTGACTGCTCCAAGAGTTCATAATCTACTGTGTGTTCCAGTTGAGAGGACAAAATGTGGGACCACTTGAAATTAATCCTTGGATTTTAGTAGGTTTTTGAATAACACGTGTAGAATGTATGAGGCATCATGGATTCGTGTACGTGCTTCCTTTTTTTAATGTTGTTTCCATGCATGGCAGAAGTCTTAATTGGATTCATGTAGTATAAAAATGAACATCTTGTGGTTCAAAAATAATTGTGCTGTGTTTCGTCAATTTAAGAGTAACTTATGTGTTTTTTCCATTTAATAATTGTGCTGTGTTTTTTCGAAAATCGAAATATTTGATTTTTTTATAAAATAATTTCTTCTTTTGGAATCTTTAAAGAGTGCCCCTAAGGCACTCGTTAACAAGACCCTTAATAAATAGCGATTTTGCAATATAATCTCCTCTTGCAAGCTCCACCCTCCAGTCCACCCTCACCTATGTTGGTCATGATGATTGAGTGTTGTGTGCATAATTTTTTTAACAAAAAAATTATTAAGAACATAATAACCAGAACCCTCTATAAACTTAAGTCATAATTACAGGAGTCTTAATAGATATTTGTATATTTTTCTTGCGGATGATATAGTCTTGTTTTGAGAGTTGAATAAATGAGAGGTTAGAGACTTGGAGACAAGTTCTAAAAGTGTATAATTAACGTATGTTCAAGTTGAAGTAAGCGTACATAGTATTTCAAATGTAAGTTAATAAAGGTTGAAACATACCTATCTAGAGGTGAAAGATTGAGACCATATCATACCATGTATGTCACATAGTTTAAATATCTAGAGCCTATTCTTAAAAAGAAAATATCTTAGGTCTATTGTAAAAAATAATAGAGAAATAGAGGACAAAGCCTTGAGTAATAAAAAATACCGCTCAAGCTAAAGGAAAAATTTTGTTGCACGGTCAAATATGTAGTACAATGGGATAGTGTTGGACAGTAAAATGCCAACACGAGTAAACTGAATGTAACAATGATTAGAATGTTGCACTAATGTGTCGAAATGCAATATGATGTAGAATTAGGAATGATAGCATTTGCAAGAGTGAGTTAGGGTTAGCACCTATTAAGAAAGATTGTAAGACTCACTCCTTTGACAACAGTACAAAAACAAGTTTCTCCATACACTTCTATGGAAGGCAATATTCCTTTGATGGTGAGAATAGTTTCAAACAAACAGACGGGTCGAAGTTGCGGTCCTACCAGAAGCCTGAAATAGAACAGTAAATTCAGACTGATTAATTTTCATTTTCAACAGCTGGTTCAAATCTTTTAAAGATGAACAGACTACCCTTTAATGACAAACACTTAGTGAAGATTAGAATCCCAATGGTGCCCAAGAATAATGCAGTTCCAATAAATTGAAAGTAAGATACCCATAAATCAACAGTTAGTTCAAAAATAGAAACAAAAAACACACAGATTATTAACATATAGAAACAAAAAACACAATAAAGAAACTTTCTGATCAGGCACATACCATAGCTGGATGTTTAATTATTGAAATTTTGCTGACATTGCTTCCACAATCACGTGAAAGTAAAAGTCGTACATGAGGGACACTCTTCCAACTCTCTCCAAGTGCTGGTTTAGGATTACCATCATCCCCACCCACCACATGATTTGTCACCTATAAATTAGAGTAGTTAAGAATTAAAGTAGAAGTTAGTTAGTAAGTTGATAAGCTTGTTAGGTGGTTGTTATTTTGGTTATTCTCAAAACGCCTTTAAATAATCCTCAATTCGTAGAGTTAGCTCTAGTGTGAAAAGAAGAGTGTTCCTTTGGTTTGAATAATTAAGTTTAGTGACTAGAGATAGCTCTAGTGTGAAAAGAAGAGTGTTTCTTTGGTTTGGGGTAGCCTTGTGTGCGAGTGAGGACAAAACACGCTGAAAAAGACTTGTGTTGGTTTGTGGGGTAAGTCGACAATCCTGAAAGCAGTCTGGGATGTTACAAAGAATATATATTTCCATATCAATTAGAGTTAGATAAGAGGAGCCGAGAAAAATTTCCTACTTATTAGAATTTTCCACAATCATTGAAAGGATTATCATTGGCATTGGCAAAAAGAAGCAAAACAAAAGTAAAACTTACCAACACTGCAATATTATGCTCATGAGCTAGCTGCTTCAGTAAAAACCCAGAAGATATCATTAAAGCGTGTCCTGAAATCACCCATAATATGCAAATAAAGTTTATGTACATTTCAATAATTATCCAAGCTATTATCACAGCATATAAGCCTCTCTTAACCCAAAAAAAATAAGGAAAAACATGCTAGGAAAACGGTGGCATAAATAATATCACAGCAAAACTAAAATGCAGTAAGACATAAATTCCTCATTATGATCCATATCACCCGATTCCTCATTTTGAAACAGTCCAATGAATCAATCTACCTTGACGGAAAAATATATATACTTTTTTAGGGAATATCTAATCTCTTGTTTTTATGTTTTTCAGTGGAATAGAAATAGCAACTAGTGATTGAACTTTAAAACTAGGATATAGACGACTTGTATGGTATGCTTGAACATAAAGCAGAATTCAGTTTTGACTTTTGAGGATGAACTTACCAGACTATAATACCTGAAATCTGGTCCTCAAAGTTACTGTTTTGGCAAATAGTAAGTGAATAAGACGAACATCAATCCCATATGGTTGTCCAACTCACAAGTTAACATGACGACTGTGCATTTCTAGGTATCAGACACAGGCTAATACTCCCATATGTTGGTCTATGTTAGTGTATGTTGTGGGTGGGGATAGAACCATCAACCTCCTTATCACTCCACTCCTTGACTCTCCCACCCTAACCACTAAACCAATCTTATATCCCCACTCACGAATTTACTAAGTCAGCAAATCTAATGACAGCACACAAAAAAGCCTCAAAACAAAACCTTTGAGCGCATTTCAATTGTTCCCTTCAGCCTTTATGATCAAAGCTCACCCAACCTCCAACCTTCAGATAAAACCTCTGGCCTGCTTCTCAAACCTACAAACTGTTTACACTAAGTTCACCCCGAGCTCATCATAACCTTTTTCCCCTCTTAGAAACTTTACCTCGGGTTCCCTTTGCGCATAAGCCTCTCTTCTTCCAGTAAAGACCTTCAACCAACGAATCTCCAATGAAAATCAGAGGAAGGTGCTGTACAGTCTCTGACGAACCTCCTTAATCTGAATCTCCAAATTAGGGTAATGTTGTGTTTTCCTACTTTGCTTTATTATGAAGTTGAAATGTTTAATTATTAATGTGTTACTAACTTAATATCATGTATAGATGTCATTTATCAGTTTTTTTAAGATTAATTTTATATTATATAAACTCTCTCTCCCTGAGTTTATGTAACACTCAGAGTTGGACAGCCTTGCATATCCTTCTTAAAAATGTAGAAGAGCAAGCACTGCTCATTAACTCGGGCAATTTCCTTCACAACAAATAATTATAACAAGTAAATCTGATAAAAGGAATGCATGAGCATAGAAAATTCTAAATAATGAACATGAACAACAACAGCACAACTGAGCAAATTACACTCGGTACTTGACTCAAGGAAATTTGGGGATTGACATTAGATTATGTAATTTGATTGGGGTCTAGGACAACTAGAATGATCCGTGATTATGAATAACTGATAATGTAAGTAGCCAAGTGCCCGATGGTATCTTTTAATTCTGAGCATGTCAAGAAAGCCTAGAGACTAGAAAAAAATATGAAGGTATACAAAAGAGAACAAAATCATAAATGGTAAGCATACCAAGAAATTGTGCATGCAAATATGTACTATACCCTGAGGAACACTGCCCCTAAGGATGGGAGTAATCAGTGAAGAGATTGAATCAACAATAAGTAGTTGCACTTGATGATCTGATTTGACAATCTGTGCCAGTATACAGTAGCCAATTATTTGATGGAAAGAAATACAAAACCAATTAAGTTGCATCATGTACAAATATTCACGTCAATGAAAACCTCGGATCTCAGATTAATCTTCAGTTGATGCAGCAGATCAAACATCTGATATACATCAAACACTGGGTAGCAAATTATCCTGTCCAATATGTTCTGTAGAAGTCTACGATCAGCCTAAAAGATGGATTATTTACAGACAATTTTATGACCAGTTAACAAACAAAAAAACAAGGACCAAACAATGGACAGTAAGTCTGAATCCAGACTAACCTGATTTACTGAGACATAATCAGAAGACTGTCCAACAAAATGTGCAATACGCTGGGGTGAAAAGGAGTTGCCAGTATCTAAATATATAACTGAACACTTATTCTTTGCAACAGTTGAGGCAGACATCAAGCAAACCTAATAATTATTCATAAACAAGCCAGGTTACACTTGAACAGAACAAATAGAAGACAACAATTTATCGTATGTCTACCAAATAAGAGATGAGATGATTCAGTAGCATCATGTGCATGTCAACGATAATATAGATGGAAACCTATGGTAGCGGAAAGATTATCAACAGAACAAAAGTAAATCATTTTGGTTTATTCGCTTATTCTTAAGACACCCAAAATTATGGATGAAATAAATGCCTTGATAGGGCAATTGAGATACTGACAGTACCCATTTGATAAACTAAGAGTAGGAGAAGAGATCATAACCATGCAAGTACCCATGAAATACATTTTTGTACTTAAGCTTTATATATATTGCGATTTTGCTCTTATTTCGAATGAATAAGAACATAAATTTCTTATTCTTTTGTAGTGCACTTTCTTTTCTTCTTTTGCCAAGGTTATCGAATCAAGGTTCAAATTGTGAATAAGATGACTTGCATTCTGAATCATGAATCAATTTTTTTTATAAATTGTATGGAACATAATCAAAAAGTATAAATTGATATATCTTATGTGTACTTCAAAATTCAAGTCACAAATCAAATGACAAAAAAGTGGGTGGCTCTGTGGCTGTACAAAGTTTGAACGTTCAACCCTTAAAAAATACATAATCTACTAACTACTCTATCTCCAAAGTCAAGGTCATTTAGTTCATCTTCATCCTCTAATATTTCATGATCTTCCACAGCACCTCCAACGCTCTTCAATTTCACCTCCCTTCATGCGAACCTCAGCTTTTAAGTTTCTTAGACCTATCTCTTCGAACAAGACAGAAGACCTAAAACCAGAGAATAAGCGAGAAGAGAGGGTGCCAAAGGTGTAGGCAAGTGGGGTAGGACTCTTCGATGGTAAATCTAACATGGGTTATTTGAAATTTGTTTTTGGCTGTTTGTGCCCATTTTTAAAAACCAGTAACATGCATTTTGGAACACGGGTTGTGCAACCTAGCCTATTTCCGGGCTTCCCCTGCATTATGAATATTTTTTCACAAATAACCAATTGCATCACATTTGTATTACAAAAGTACCAAATTAATACCATTCCCCCCTCAAACCCACCCTCGCTGAATAAGCCTCTCCCTCCAATGATTAGAAATTGGCCGTGGATGAGGCAGACCTGCCCCAACCCGTTTATACTCCTACTCAATATATGAGTTACACGGAATAGAAATTAAACTCTAACCTGTGTCTTGCCAGAAGAGGATGGTCCAACAAGTTCAGTTAACTGTCCTACACGTAACCCACCTCCAAGCAATGCATCAATCCTAAATTAAACAGATTCAAATATACTGAGTTGTGCTACTTTCAAGCCACAGTTACACCTTATTAAAAACAAAATAAAAAAATTTCAAACCCCACAAGACAAAATAAAGCACTATTCAAATTGTAGAAAATGGTGGAGAGTCCCTCAAATCATATCAATTTCATGCTATAGAAGTGGCTGTATTATGTAGGATGGAAAGTAAATGAGTTGCATTTCACTTTCAACCTTCCTAGATTCCTGTTCCATCACTTACATGCTATGAAGTACAGACATCAAACGCGACACTGACATGGACACGTAGACACCGGTAAAAATTTAATTGAATGTAATCACATGTGTCTGCGTCGTGTCGGTGCTACAAAGGTTATATGCACATCATAAGTATTAGAAAAATCACGCATAAACGCCATATGCAAACACAGTTATTTCCTGACTTTCTAAAATGCAATGCAAAGTACTACGAAGACAGGATAATATATTAATTAACAACATCATCAAACTATAGCTTGAATTAAGTCTGAGATTACCCTTCACAACCAGTGAACAAAACATGCTTATTCCGTTTAGCATCTTCAATTAGCTGCAAACCGTTGAGCAATGGTGGATGTAAAGCATCAACTATAGATAGAAGTTGATGAATCCCCTAAACAGTTACAAAATTCAAATTGGAATCACGAGTAACAGAATAATAAAAACATAATAATAATAATCACAATTCTACAAAAACGATTAAAGCAGAACGAGTGTGTAACCCTAACCCTAACCTGGTTGAGTCTTTGCGAATTGGAGTGATTAGCGGCGGAAGCGAATAATGCGTCGATATCATGGAGGAGGAAATCTTCGACTGAGAAGAAAAATGAATAATGATGGTGTTGGATGAAATTGAAAGATGAAAAGGGGAAAAATGGGAGGAAAAGAGGAAGAGAGAACTACCAGAATAAATGGCGTGGGAAGCGCAGAAAGTTTGGAAGTTAGAGTCGATGAGTTGATACTCTTTCAAAAGAGAGTTCAATGGCGCCATGTTCTTCAGATGCCGCCAACACCCAAGTATGTATACACGGAAAATTTCGTGCTAACAATCAATAAAAGATATCTCAACAACTTAATGTATTTTGTTAAAAATTTAAATCAAATATATTATTTTTAATTGACTTAATTTTGTTTTACTCCCTCCGTCGTCCATGTATGTAACTCTTCTTTGCTTTTATCACATTTCTTAAGAAAAGTTGTCAATGTAATTAATGTGTCTGTTTTGTATGTTAATATTACTAAATTATCATTTGTATGTATGTGTATTAAATTTGACTTTTCATATTTCAAGACAAGTCGCTCCTCCGCATCGTTGTTCACCCTTTTGGGGTGGTTTCCACCACGTTCAAACAGCCACCTTCACATCTCTTGTCATCGTGTTCGTCTTGTTGAGGATTTGTTCGTCCGTAGTGGGTGGTGATTTTTGTGACGGGTGCTCTGTTCGTCCATCACTGTGGTGGTGTTGGGTCTGCACGGTGGTGATTGTTCTCGATCCTCTTGCTGGTGTTCTGTTCGACCTCATCCTTTTTAGTGTCGCAGCTTGATCTGGATCTTCATTGCTTTCGGATCTAGTGGCTTCGAATTGGAGAGGTTCATGTTCATCTCTTTTTTCCGTTTTGGATCCATTTTTAGTGGTGGTGAGGCTTAGGTCTCTCTTATGGATCTGCTTTCGTGAGGTTACTGGTCTTGTTCGTGTCTATTGGATCGTCTTCGGTGTTGTTTGTTTATGTTGTATCCAGCTATTTGTTGTGTTGTGGTTGTGTGTTACGGTTGTGTTCTGTCAAAGGACTAGGGTCGAGGCTATTTTAGGTCTCCCTCAACCCTTTGGTGGTTCACTGCTCTGCTTTTTGGTCTCTTTTGTTTGTGTTTGTTTTGATGTGTTTGTGTTTTAGGTGTTGTGTTATGTCTCGGGTCTAAGGTCGAGGTTGTTTAGATCTCCCTCGACCTCTTGGTGGTTCTCTGTTCAGTTGTCTTTCTGTTCTATCTGTGTTTATTTTGTTGTGCTTGTGTTTTAGGTGTTGTGTTCTATCAAGGGTCTAGGGTCGAGGTTATTTAGATCTCCCTCAACCTTTTGGTGGTTCACTTTCTTTTCAGGGT
>Ga0315913_1003340_pt1 | contig 19234 bp, 9 predicted proteins | sample MpolsnodulesMG_FD_207736 | JGI IMG/M metagenome (GOLD analysis project Ga0315913, IMG submission 207736) | Medicago polymorpha root nodule microbial communities from Los Angeles, California, United States - small nodules | ecosystem: Host-associated > Plants > Roots > Nodule | place: USA... | reverse complement strand
CACTTCTACTACTACTTTGTTGATGTCAACGGCCTTATTATTATTATTATTATTATTATTATCTTATTTTAATTCAACTTATTATTGTTTGTTGATCCTTTTTTTTTAATGTTAATTCACCGGTTCATGTCTTGTTGTGGAAAATATATGAGCCAGTTTGAGATAAAATAAGCAGCCTAGATGTATGTTTGTCATTGGTTGGTCTCTGAAATTGTAAAATCAAGTAGTTTCTTTTATTTAGTTAAGTTTAAGGGTAAAATAGTAAAATAATTTTAAAATCCCTCTCCCTCCCCTCCCCTCCCTTTGCCAACCAAACACGTTTTTAATTAAAATATCTTCCCTCCCCTCCCCTCCTAATTCTCAAACCAAACAGACCCTTAGGGGGTCAAAATTGCAAGTTTTTGAAAGTTTGGGGGAAAAGTGACTTTAGCCTAAAAATAAATGGAAAATGCAATTTGAAAAGAGATAGACACAAAAAATAGATGATGGGTCCTACCATTAAGTAGGTTCCACCATCATTAATTATTTTTTATTTTTATGTGTCTCTGAAAAAAATTATAAATTTAGAGGATCTTTACCCCAAACCTCTGTGTTTCTAAGTTGTTAGTATGTAGAATCAAATAGCATCTGCACTGAAAAAAAACATTTAGCGTCTCGTTCAACCACAGTATCATCGTACCAGTTAACATAAATCCAAAATTAAAATGTAAAAGTAAAAGGAGAATTATTAAAAATTATAAGAAAAAAATTCCAAAGAAAAATACAAATTTTTAATGCATTAAATACTTTGATATTCAATAAATAAAGAGTTCAAATAAATGTGAAGAAGCATCAGGAAACTGAGTATGCATTGATGTCCTAGCTACTCCCATCCTTCTACTGCCTGTTGCCCCGTTCTAACCTTCTCACATGGATTCCTTTAATATTACGTGACTACCATTTCAATGAAATAAAGGGTCTTAGAAAAAGAAAAAACAAAGTTTCGCTAACCGGTGCCTTCAACGCAATGTTTAAGAAATGTAAAAATAAAAATTTTGTTTTAAAAATATAAGATGTTACTTTTGATTAAGCAATGATTGCATAATTTTTTCATAAAAACTTGCTTGTTTTGGATGTTTGGCCAATGCCCTTGAGACATTGGTTAGCATTCTCCGGAAAACAAAAATACATTCATATTTTTCTTAAAAAAATACATACATTCATATTCACTAAAAATAAATAAACCAAATCTTAGAATTCCTTAAAAAAACATTGAGTAGAACCCAATTTTTTTTTTCTGACTATAGTTCTGTTTGATACAAAAATCTTCATAAAAAAAATCATTTTTTAAAATGAAATGATCACCTTTCGAAGTTTTTCATTTAGAGATTTTCAAAAAAATTGTGAATCTATAAACTGTTTTAAATAAAAATTTGTTTTAAGAAGCTTTTTCAAAAAAGGGTTAATTAAGTAAATGGTCCCTATAAATATTCAGAATTTTGTTTTTAATCCCTACAAAATAAAATCACACTTTTTAGTCCCTATAAAATTTTTCCATCAGCATTTTTAGTCCCTGTAAAAAATTTCCATCAACATTTTTGGTCCCTAAAATGCTTAAGGAAAATGTCACAGGGACTAAAAAATGTGATTTTATTTTGTAGGGACTAAAAACAAAACTGTGAATATTTTTAGGGACTAAAAACTTAATTAACCCTTCAAAAAATCGTTTTCGATAGTTTTTAAATAAAAATCTCCTCTGTTCTCTCTCCTAAAAAAAACTCGGGTCTCTCCCCTCTAAACTTCAGATCCGCCGCCTTCATCCCCTTCCAATCCAAACCTTTGCTCTCAAAGATGTAGAACCGTGGTGGTGGTGATGCGATGATGCATTGTTGTTGTGTTTTTCCACGTATTGCATTCGCATCACCTGGTTAGGATTGCTCACGGTGGCCGCGTCGGTGAGTTTTTCCAGGTGGTTGTTCTCAGATTCGTCGGTTCTCTGCTCTCCTCCCTCTGATATTCACCTGTATCTGTTTAATCCTCCTTCGCCGTTTCCCTTTTGGTTACCGTTGTTTTCAAGGAACAGAGTGGGTTTCTGCGGGATTGCCAGATGTTTTGTGCTTGTTTCGTGATCTCAGAACACCGCCTTTCTGTTAATAACGGCTGGTTTTGTTTTTGTTTCGTCTTGGTCGTGGTTTGTTGGTGGTGTTTACGGTGGTGTAACGGTGTTTGTTTGTAATCGAATGTTTGTCAGCGGCGTCTAGTTTGTTCGTGTTTGTCGGATTCTCTGTTGTTAGGTGTCTTGTTCGTTTATGTCTCCGGTGGTTTCGTGTTTGTTTTCAAAGACTGATGGTTTTGGATTTTGGCCTTTTGGTGGTATGCGAGTGATGTAGCAGCTTGCTTGTCGCGGTGTCTATTCGAAAACCCGAAAGGGTTGGTTTCACAAAACCCGAAAGGGTCGGTTACAATAACCTAAAAGGGTTTGTATTAACGTATTGAACTCATCCCTCGATCTGAGTTCTTACGCGTTGCATGCTCAAAAGAGATTTTATACTTGTTGTTTTACAGGGAGCTGTTGGCACTTGGATTTTGCTACCGTGTTGGCGGTCGATCCATTCGCCATAACTAAACTCTAATTGTTCTATGCAGATGTTCACTTTTCATTCTTTTTTTGTAACCTGGTTTCGCGCCCGTACGCGGATTCGCTGGGTTGCGTCTGTGATTAGTGAACTTTTGTTATGATAGATTAGAGTAGATCTACTTAGGCTGATTTATCTTTTTGTATTCTCGTTTGGGTTTTCCTGGGTCAGGTCCTACGTCCCCACAGTCTTTGTATCTTTCTCTTTTTATTTATTATATTTTATTTTTGCTTAAAAAAAAATGATTTTTTGGCAAACAAATATAAAACAACTTTTTTCTACGATCCTTAGCAAATGAGTCCTAAATGTCGAATGTCAAATGTCAAATTTTATATCTTACTCTAATTAACTCTACAATATTTAAAAACTTTGTTTGGCAAAAAGTAGCTAATATAGCTGGTTAATTAATATTTAATTTCATAATTAAGCTGGTAAGTATAAATCTAAGACGCCAAAGTGATCCCCTCTTGCCGTTCCTTTTCTGAATTGCAGCGGAAGGTCTTAATGTCATGGTGAATGCTCTAGTCAGTGCTAATATTTTTTCTAATTATAAGGTGGGACGATATGACACTGTCAACATTTCTCACTTGTAAATTGCTGATGATACATTGTTGGTATGTACAAAAAGTAGGATAAATATTCGATCTTTAAAGGCTCTGCTCCTGCTTTTTGAGGTGACTTCAGGTCTTAAGGACTATTTTCATAAAAACATGTTTGTTGGTGTTGATGTGTCCGACTCCTGGTTGAATGAGGCTTCAATGGTTCTAAACTGGAAAATTGGTCATGTCCCATTCTTCTACCTGTGTCTTCCCATTGGTGGTGACTATAGGTGTAACACCCACGGCTGACAAGGACGGGGAGTGGTCGCCGGTGCACAAGGCACGACAATGAGCGGCTCCTGACAACTTTTAGAGGAACCGAATCATATCAGAATGAGAGGGATCCTGAGGCGGTGTAGGTATGAGACTACATGGTTGAAGGAAGACTTATAAGAATTGTTTGGTACTACCTATATCAACAAGATGGATTTTCTTTTTGGTAGCCCATTACATAAGAACTCCACAGTTAAGCGTGCTTGACTTGGAGCAATTTTGGGATGGGTGACCTGCCGGGAAGTTTTCCGATAAGCGTGCGAGTGAGGACAAAACACACTGAAAAGACTCATTTTGGTTTGTAGGGTCAGTCGACAATGCTTAAAGTCGTCTGGGATGTTACAATAGGAAACTGAACTTATGGAAACCTTTGATTGAGCGGGTCAATTCTACATTGTCTAGATGGAAAAGTTGTAATTTATCTATGGACGGCCATTTAGTCCTTCTGAAGTATGTTATGTCTTATCTCATGATCTACTTCTTTTTAGGCATGGCAATCGGGCGGGGTGGGGACGGGTTTTACCTTCCTCATCCCCATACCCTATTCTCACATACTTACCCGTTACCCTACCCATACCCAACGGGGATGAGAAATTGAATCCCATCCCCGTACCCGTAGTGAATTATTTTTTTATTAATTTTTTTTGTTTTCAAACCCCAATGGCAATATTGTAAAGCATTATGTTCCCTTTAACATTTCCAAAAAAGTGTCGCCTGACAATGAGATCTGTCGTTTGGACTGGAGTGAAATGATCTAGGGTTGTGTTTCTATTTATATAAAAGGGGTAAAAAAAAAGTAATTTTTTACATTTGGGACAGGTATGGGTATGGCTTCGGGGTGGGTACATATAACCCTGTTACCCGTGTTTTGAAATCGGGGAAAACCCATACCCATATTCAAACCCAGTCAAAGCAGGGAAAACCCGTCAAATCGGGGTGGGTATGAGCGAGTACCCATGGGGACGGGTATTGTTGCCATGTCTACTTCTTTTCCTTCCTCAATGCTCCTACATGTACCATTACTTCCCTTAATTTATTTCAATTTTTTTTTTTGGGAAGTGAGGACTCTCGGAAAATATCTTGGATAATTTGGGACACTATATGTCCCAAAGAGGATGAGAGTTTGGGGGTCAGGAGGATTAGAGTATTCAACGTGTCATTATTTGGCAAATGGTGTTGGAGGTTAAGGGGGAAGAATGTTGCTTATGGTATAAAGCCTCTGCGAGGTATGATGAAGAAGGAGGAAATATTGGTAATGTGGGGAGATTAGCATAGGCGTGGTGGAATAATTTACTTTGCATTCAGAGGGGCGTTGTAGAGGGGGTTAGACGTCGGTTTACCGATCACTTACGGCAGGAGGTGGGGGATGACGTATGAACTTTATTTTGGTGGGATCCTTGGTTAGAGGGAGGTATTTTGAAGGATAGATTTAGTCGTCTTTTTATCTTTCAGATAACAAACTGGTGAATGTGGCGTACATGTTTTTTCTAGGATGGGGGGAGGCCGGTGAAGCGTGGAATTGGTGTCTTAGGTTGATGGTATGGGAGGAAGAATTGTGGAGTGACTGTTGTGTGCTGTTATTGCCAATTGTTTTGTAAGCTAATGTGAATGACAAGTGGACTTGGCTACTTTATACCTTATCAAGATACTGCCTAACATCAAGGGGTCAAACGTCCAATAACGATCTTTTTCCAACTATTTGTAATAAGGAGGTTTCTCTAAAAAATCAACAATTTCGCATGGCAATTATTGCGTAATCGACTTCAAACTTGCGACAACTTAATTAGAAGAAGGATACTTCATCCGAACACATCTCTTTGTTCAGGCGGTGGTGGGTAGGAAGAGAATATTGATCATCTTTTTTTGCATTGTGATTTTTTTCGTCAAATTTGGTATGATATTTATACTTGGCTCAGATTGGCTTCAGTCAAGCCAACTATTGTTCATGAACATATTCTTCAATTCCGATCATCAGGTGATTGGAATAATCATGCCCCCGAGATCTACTATGTAGACACGCTAATTATTGATTGAACACGTAATTAATTAAAATCGAACAAACACTATAATTTGGTGGGAAATCAAACAATGTCGCAGAAGACAACAAACAACAAAACGTCAGACTTAAAGGACAAAATCAAGAAAAAACTTAGATCTATATGAACATAATTTGTTTAGGTTAAAATTAAAAGAAAAACACAAAGATGAGAGGAAGTTAGAAAAAAAATCTTTTTGTGAGAATGTAAATACATAATAATATAATTTCATACATGCATAAGTAATAGAGTAAACCTAAAGCAGATCCACATAAGATTTTATAAGATATAAAAAAAAAAAAAATACTCCCTCCATTGTGTCACAAGTGTCTTTCTTCTTTCTCTTTCATAATATTTTTTTGTTTCTTTGTACACGTGTGACATTGTGGTTGTCCAATGTCACCAATGTCACCAACCACAATGTCACCCAAGTATTATCCCCATCCTTATATCTAAACACTCATTTGATTTTATTTTTGTCATTAAATGTATACTCATTTTCAAATTACTAGATACATTTATTTTTCCTAAAAATACCTCTAATTAATACTACTAACTTGTTTTGAAATATCAAAAGTCAAATTTAGTACACATACAAATAAATGACAATTTGGTAATATTAACATACAAAATAGACACATCAATTACACTAACAACTTTTCTTAAGAAATGTGAAAAAAAACAAAGAGGACTTGCATATAGGTACGGAGGAGTAGATACACATTAAATTCTATTGACATTTTGTATGATCTTTATATATTGAATTCGAATCTATTTTGACTCACAGCACAAGTTAGTTAATAAACACACCCTCACCGTCTCTTTCAAAAGGACATTGTACCACCCTCTTCTCTATAGCCTTCTTTCCTGCAAACTATTCTATTTCTACTCGATCATTTCATTTGTCCCATCGTTCCCTTTACTCTATTCCTCTCCTCTGCACGTAGCAAAAAATTAATTTTTGCTTCCTTTCTCTCTCAATTAATAACAACTTTCACCATCAACTTCACATGCATTATCCTCTTAATTACCATTTAATTACGAGTTAGATCAAGGCTTCCCTTTCACTTGCAGACCGATCACTTGTTCATAGGTTACTACATTTTATATTAGTCGATCAGATCGATTAACTGGACGTTGCTATGGATTTAGAGTTTCAATATCAAGAAGTAAGTACTTTTTCTTACACGCTAATTTTTCTTTAATTATATACTCTGTCATATATTATGTTTATGTGTTCTGAGGTACTATCAACTTCACGAGTTATCATCTCAAAATAGTTTGATTTTGTAACCTTGATGAACGGAGTTTAAATTTTTTATGAAAGGTTGTAAAATGATGCTATATTAACTAATAAAAAAAAAATTCATTCCTCGATAAAAAATAATACTATTGCTATGTTTTTTTTTTTTTACAAGTCTATTGCTATATTATTATGCTAATTAATATTATGGAGATTAATGTTATTTATACGTAACATGCATCAGGAGTTCTGGAGGAACTCAAGGGGAGTGCAACTTTTCACCTGTAAATGGTTGCCATTATGTTCTCCAAAGGCTCTGGTTTTCCTTTGCCATGGTAATTAATTCACCGTCTATTAATAATTTTTTACTATTTATCTCTAATTTCTCTCTCTATCTTAGAAGGTGTGATTTTGCTTCTGTTTCATTAAATATCTGTTGCAGGTTATGGCATGGAGTGCAGTCGTTTCATGAGAGGTAATAAATGTTCTTCCAGTAACTTGTTTATCAATCCTTTTCTATTCCCTCACTTTTTTATTTTTTTTATTTTGTTATATTTGAAGTCGGTTTAAAGGAAATGAACTGAATAAATAATGCATAATTTTTTTTTAAAGGATGTATAAAATTATTTTGAAATGCTTATGTCGTCAAATTGGCAATAGAAATTGCGTTAATTTGTGATGTTGTAAGAGTTAAAATTTAAACATGCTTTGTGGTCTTGGAAAAAACACAAATTTCAAATTAAGAACTGATGAAACATGAAAAAACGTTTTAAAAAATGACACTTTAATTTTAAACTCATCTTTAGTTAGTATTAAAAAGTCACAATTTTTTATTTAAAAATAGTTATGTATAATGTGAACAGTAGACTTAAATCTTTATGGTTTGTGCGTGTTCATTATATATTTTTCTTTTAGTAACTTGTCATCAGTTTTCTAGAAGGTGGTTGAACCTCCAATTAGAAAAAAATGCATAAGATAGCATATTTTTTTAGTTCAAGAAAAGAAAACATATACTTTTAATTTTATAATGGATGTCAACATATATTTGGTTTTAGTTCAGCCCATAAAGATGCCGATCTGGTGTCCATTTGTTAGATGACAAGTTTTTCTTTGTTTGATGATATTTGTACAACCATTTTTTGATAATTTTTGGACAATTTTCTCTCTCATATTTACATGTTGCTCTTATCCTTTTTCTTCATTTTTCTCTCTCCGTTGTTTTTGACCAATAAAAATAAACAAAAACAAAGCTGTCAATAAAGTTGTCATCAAATGGATGCCAAAATATCATTACTCTTTTTCTTTTGACCAACTAAGTGATGAATTTTGTTTTGTAATGGAGAAAGTTACTACATTGTTCTTATTCAGAAAAGAGAGATATATCTACATTTTGGATTTTTAATTGATTTTACATTTAGGGTACCAACAACAAAACTTCACGGTATCAATGACATTTTTCTTTGAAATCCGGTGGTTCAAGCTTTCAAGGTGTTTAGACATAAAGTAAAAATTATTCAATTTATTTATGATTTTACCACAATATTCTCGTGCCTACCATTAAACCATTCCCACGAAGAGATCTTGATTAGCTCAACCAACCTAAAATATTCTTGTGCATGTATGCATAGACGTGTCTATCTTCAAGTAGGACAAATTAATAGTGCTACATTCGTCCTCATTTAAGATATTTTTTTATTCTTTTTATAAAATTCATTGCAAATTATTAATTGTATCAATTAATTTTTTTACCAACATACTCCTACTATACTTATAATTACCATGGTAAGTCTTTTTCTGTAACATTTAATAAATACTAATTAGGAAAATAGAATAAACTAGTGTTGTAAAAAAAAAATAGTACCGTAAATTAGCAATTATTTCTACTAAATGGTAGTAAATTTGTAGAACAATATCGATTGTAGATAAAAAAAAATTTAAGGTGGGGATAAATTTAATGTTATACTAAAATTTTTATTTCATTGATTTTGTAAAAAAAAAATATCTAAAATCTAGTAGATAATAAATGGTAAATATTTTTTAATTGTATTTTTTTTTTTTAGGAAATTTTTTAATTGTGTTTAAATGACTCATATTTATACTTGGTTTCAAGTGTATGTATCTCGTAGCTTTGTACCCAACGAAAAATCTAGTGTCAGCTTCGCTCTGATCTTATTGCACTTAGTCAACCCTGAAAAACAAATATGGCAGATCGAGATCTAGAATGATCGTTGGTTGGTATGCATTTCTTATGAAGTAATTAAGGTACTATGTACTTTTGCTACGGAAGGGAACAGTTGAACAGTAAAGGACGATGGTTGTGTGTGTGCTTTTGGACATGCCAAGTAGCTCCTCTCATGTCGTCACATTTTCTCATAAAAAAATTCGTGGATAATTTTTTTTTATAAGTTATCTTGTATCCTAAGAAAAAAAACGTGTCTTATATTCTTAGAGTACAAGTTAGCATGATCCAAAGAATGCACTAAGATGTGTCCCATTTTCCATAGATAAAAAGCTAAAACAACATTAAAAATTAACAATGAAATAGAGGAAGTATAGAGATAATAAAACATATATCTAGCTAATTATGGTAGCATGATGGGGTACTACAGAATGTGGAGTGCGGCTAGCGTGTGCCAAATATGCTGTGTATGGTGTAGATTATGAAGGACATGGACAATCTGAAGGTGTTCGTTGTTACATTAAGAAGTTCAGTAACATTGTTAACGACTGTTATGACTTTTTCAAGTCAGTTAGTGGTATGGTTTCAAAACCTTGTCTGGTCCTTTGAGTATATACATTTTAATCCACTCTAGTTTCATCATTAATTTTCATATTAATTTCAGTTCTTCAAGAGTATAAGGGAAAAACTAGGTTCTTGTATGGAGAGTCCATGGGTGGAGCAGTTAGTCTACTTTTGCATCAAAAGGACCCTTCTTTTTGGAATGGCGCCGTCCTTGTCGCGCCCATGTGTAAGGTACACGTTGTAAAAAAATATTCACACTGACATTGTTTTTTCCCTTCATATACCCACTGACATTATATATGAATTAAATTCATAAAAAATCTTTAGATTACCCGTACATACTTCAAGTTAATTATATCCATATACTTTTTGTTTAGAAAAACTAATGTAATGATTCATTAGTAGCATAAAAATACCATCAACGTGATTAATTTTGTAGCTATTATATTTACTTAAGTAATAAGTAAACATGAAAATATTGGTTTATACAAATGTGCAGATATCAGAGAAGATGAAGCCACACCAAGTTGTCATCAACATATTGACTAAAGTTGAAGATATCATACCAAAGTGGAAGATAGTTCCCACAAAGGATGTCATCAATTTCGCCTTCAAAGATCCGGCCAAACGAGAAAGGGTGAGGTTTTTTCTCCTTTCTTCTAAATATATCTGAAGTTTTCATTTAATCTATAATTGAGGCTTTCTTAAAATGACTTGAAGTTTAGCTAATTAGTGTGTCATTTCATATACCACTTCCTTTGACAATGGTTGCAGATAAGGAAAAACAAGTTGATATACCAGGACAAGCCCAGGTTAAAAACAGCACTGGAAATGTTAAGAACCAGCATGAATCTTGAAGATACCTTATACAAGGTTATCTATGCATTGCATAACTCATAGTTTGTTTGCATTACATTGACTTATTTGAACTTATCTACTAGTATAAGCATTGTTGAGACCGTTTGGAAGAGTTTATAAAAACAATTATGACATGAAAAACGGGTTATAGCTACACGAAAAACAGCTTAATCTTTTTTTTATCTTCTATTATAGAAATAGCTTATACTTAAATACTTACATAATAAGTGATTGATCAAGTGTATGATTGTTTCTTATAATTGGATGCTATTTGGAGTAGGATTGATTTTGCTTCCAAAATTGGTTCTAACTTGAAGTTGCAATTTGAAACTTTTGCCTCTAAATTGGATTTTTAGCCTCAATTTTCTTGTTCAACTCATTTTACGTGAATGTATCCAAGCATAAAGTGATTCACATTCAACTCACTTATAGTTTTTGTTGCGGCAAAACCAAACAAACATTAAATGTTACGGCAAAACCAAACAAACATTAAATTGTTTATCTAACCAGAACCATAATCAAGTTATCCTTTCTGTTTGCAAACAAATATTAAAATTAACGCTTTATTAAATGTAATTACTTATCTTATCATATCATACCTAATTTGTTTGGTACTTTGGGTGAATTTTGAGCAGGTAACCTTTCCATTTTTTGTATTGCATGGAGAAACAGATACAGTGACAGACCCAGAAGTAAGCAGGGCATTATATGAGAGAGCTAGTAGCAAAGATAAGACAATTAAATTGTACCCTGGAATGTGGCATGGTTTAACGTCTGGTGAGCCTGATGACAACATTGAAAAAGTTTTTGAAGACATCATAACATGGCTTGACAAGCACGCCAACAATGCTGCCTATGAGTCTACACATCCAATTGAGAATTGTAACCATGACATTGAGACATTGACACCAGTTGTATCATCAACAAAGACTATGAAACAATCCCATAGGCGAAAAAGTTATCTTTGTGGATTGAAAGGAAGTCGTTTGTTACACCACTCAGCAAATTAGAATGAAATAATTACACTCTGGTTGTGACTGTGACCATGAATGTAGGTCCATGATGTAGCTAAACACTGTTTTACTGTGGACATCTTTCACATTCTGCCTAATTTCACTGTGTTATTTCACTTATTTACTTTCCAACTTGTTTTTTTAACTCCTTGCAACAATAAGTCAATAGTAGATTGTTAGGCATGTTTAAGATCCAGGAGACAATAATTATCCTATAGAATTTCTCTACGATTTTTTTTTTTTGTGTGGGTAATACGTATTGTTAGAGAGGAAGTGATATCGTATAATCAATGATCTTATATATTTTAGACATATAATCATCTTTGGCTAACAATATAGTCATCAAGGGCAATAACCAAATTTGAAAATCTTATGTTAGAATGTGGTATGGTCTGAAAATGTGTTCGTAAATAAGATAAATCTCTAACTTTTTTTTTTTGGTAGCAGATAAATCTCTAACTTTATAAACCAATTTTGTGAAGTTGCGTTATGATCAACTCCAATTTTAATTATTAGCGCCTATTGTTGAGCATGAAAAGGAAACTATGTAAAGATGATATACTATTTTTTTTTGGCTATATGACGTACAAACTACAACCCTTCTCTTTTACACTTTAAGGTATTTACTGGGAATCGAAGGTAATCAATCAAAAGCATTTAGGAATGCGCGTACTAGTGTTTAAACCTTTACATGACACGGAAAATATATTTGTGTATAATTATGTTATAAAGGTTATTTGCTTGGAGACTATTCAATAAAAGGATTCCAATAAAAGATAATTTAATTCGTTGTGTCTTATGGTTCGTTACTTTGGTCGAGAATCATGGTTTATTAATCATCTATTTCTTGGTTTTAACTCTTTTGGTGGTATATGGAAACTTGCTTTTCGGTGGTTGGGAATTTCTTTTGCTAACGTAGCTGACATAGGTGAACAAGCATTATAGTTCGGTGGTTCACATTTGTTTGGGAAGGAAATCAGCTTTTGTCTTCGGGTAATTTAAATGTCTTGTATATGAGTTATGTGGAAAGAGTGTAGTGTAAGAATTTTCAATAATAATAAAGATCTTTCAACGGAGCAGTTACTTGAGCATATAAAGCTAAAGCTTCATTTGTGGCGGTGGTTGAAGGCTCACAAAACAGATGTTCTTTCGATTTTCATGTTTGGTGGCGTAATTTGCTGCTCTATTTTGGATTATTCACTATGTAATTTCTATTAGCTTTTTTCTAGTTTATTTTGAACTTTTGTAATTTAACACTTTTTAATCCCTTTTAGGTACTCCTTATACTTCAAAGGGATGTTTGTTATTATGTTTTGTTTTTTTACCTCTTCAAAACAAGTAAGCATGTAATAAAGTTAGATGAATTTGATTAATTTTAATTTGTAATACTTAACATTAATTTTTTTTTGAAGAAGCGCAATATTAACATACTAGTTTTTTTTTTTTGGTAGTGAATATTAACATACTAGTTGATAATACAAATTCTTCTTCGGAAGTCATTATTTTATTAATCATAAAAAAAAAAATTAAGATTGCATGTCGTCATACATATAGAGAGCAATTGAGTGAATGGTGGTTTTTTGGTCTAAGTTTGACCTAAGTATTGGTGGTTCTTTGGTATTGGTGTTTGGTGTTTCGTATATATGTGGCACCTTTTATAGCTTTGTGTTGTCGTCCATACCTTGCGTCTTGCGGGGATGGCGCTAATAAATTTGCCGATTCAAAAAAAGAAAAGAAAAAGAGAGCAAGCAGCATCCAAATTCTAATCCACAACACTAATTGAACAAAAACAATATCAATATTCAGACATATGCTAAACTTTGTTTATTAATTTCTTCTCAGTCACATTTTTTGGATTGGACGATTTAAAAAGAAACAATATAAACACACACCCGAAATAAAACCACTAGTTTTTTTTTTTGGTACAAGAAGAAGTACTAGTTGGTATCTATAAATAAAACCTCAGAGCTTATGTAGTATCAATAAGCTCCTCAGAGTTTATTGATTTCTTTATGATTCAAATTCAACAGAACTTATTTCTATAACCTTAATTTATAGTAATATGCATATTTCGGTTACCTATTAATTTAAGAACTTCTATGGATCAGTGATGCTTTCCAGACCAGTAGAAGCAAGTTTATCGACAAGAGCAAGTGCGTTACTTGTTATGTAAGACACGTTCTTAAACTTATTTTGCAGCAATTTAATTTGCTTCTCCGTTTTTCCTTCAAACCCATCAAGGCAAGTGTCTTCATTAGTAAGAGCTGAACTAATCCATGTGTTGAGATCTCCCATTTGTGTACTAAATGTGTTCTTGCTTAGTTTCCTAAGCACACCAAGTGACTTATGAAGCTCATCACGTGCATAGCCAAAAGTCTCTATACAATCTGAAAGTGCAACTCTGTTTCTTCCTTTCATCTTCCCGTTCATCTTTAATTTTCTAAGATATGCTTGAACATTCTTTACTTCGCTTATCGTTACCGACACCCCGGCACGTGCCCATTTGCTTGGGGTTCTTCCTGCTGTGTTGGAGAATTGTGCTAGTGTGTGTATGCAAAGGTTTTGGTACCTTGTGACACTGCAAGCTTCCTTAACATTATTGTTCTTGTTTCCTTTTGCATATACAATTTGGCTAGGATTTGTTGAGAATGAAAGAAATACTAATAGTAAAATAAGGCGTAATGTTATCATCATTTTACAATATGTAGAATGACAACAAAGAAGTTCAAAGAAGATTAAGGGAAATATAGTTTTAGTGCTAATAGTATTAAGAAGAGAAGGGAAGAGTTGGGAATGAAATATATAGTTGCTATGGTCCAGTGAAATTGGAGAAGTGTGTCATGTTTATTTGGTCATATTTTTTTTTAGAATTGATTTTGAAAATGTAGAATTAATTTTGACATATTTAAATATATTTTTATTAGAATTGATTTTGCGTTCAAATTCTTTCATGTTTGAATTTAAGATTTATAGTTTTTGACGAGTTGAAATCCTCTCTAATTTTCAAAAAAAATGGAGGTATCTCTTACTATAGTTTTAATGTATAAATGTTCAATCAATAAAATAAATTTCAAACTAATTTATACATTCAAATTTATTTTTCAACTCACTTACTAAACTAATATCTAAACATTAACCATTCAACTTTTAACTAAAATCAAAGTTTATAAAATTTATACATTCAATTTTATTTTTCAACTCACACTAAACTAATGTCTAAACATTAACCAATTAACTTTTAACTAAAATAAAATTTTATAAAATTAATTGATTGAAAATCAATGAGACAGAGATTAGCTTTCAAGGTATAGGCTTGAAAAAGGCAGCATGTATTGTCTCACTTTCAGGAACTTTCTTGTGAGGGAGGGTGTTATGGATTGTATATGGGCAAGAGGCTAGTGAGTGCATTTAAAAAAAGAGAGATGGGTGAACTGTAATAGGTGGGGAAAGTTAGTGGTAACACGTGAAAGGAAATTGAGTTTCTCACTTCTTGACAAGAGTTATTTTTAGGAGGACTCTCTGTTACTACTGCTATTGAATAAGATGACTCAATTTCATAGTATCGTGGAAGTTTATTCTTTCTTTATTGATAAAGTTCATGGTGATCGAGCAATGGGGATCATGGGTAATTAACATTCATAAGTATCAAGAGTCACCAATATCATTCATGAATGATGAAACCACATAACTCTGTTTTTTTGCAAAAAGCTCACACACACTACTACGTCTCAAAATATCTGATGTCCCCTCAACTTGTTCGTATCTCCATCAATGTTTTGATACCAATAGATGAATTTAATTAAAATTATAGATGCAAAATTATAGCATATAATAAATAGTGTATCTTTACGATTACATAGATAACTAATGAAATCGCATGTAAGAGAGATTGTTGTCTAGTTTTTGGCCACACGATTAAACATCTAACTTGACAATGATTGAACAGTCAAAGACAATACCTTTTATAGAGCTTAACAAAAGGATCCAACCTCATGTTCATTCTCGAACACGGACAATCAAACAATTTACCAGTAATTAATATTTCATAACAGTTTATAGTAATTATAAGAGTGTTGAGGACATGGAAGTAAAGTTTGACACAACCCCAAGAAAGAAAGTAGTTTTTTGGTATTTGCAAGCGGCACATGTTTGTGATTTTCTTTTAGTTATACATATTGATGGGTTATACCAATGTATGTCACCAACCGAATAACGTTTTGTGATTCCATTATTACTAATTGATGAGGTATGCCTTGTATATCATAAGGCGTGTCAGGATACCATTGAAGAGTACGCAGTCCCTTGTAGGTAGCTTTGAGATTTCAAATTCATTAATTACTTGTTAGGGATGCCATTTATATATATATATAGGCTTTTATGAGTATCTATGAAGAAATATTCACCTATGAACTTCTTGACTGACCCACCGAAGGAAAGATCGACTTAGGTCAACATATGTTTTGGTGTACGGGTAGGTAGGAGGTAGGGGTGGAACTGGGCTAAATCGGGTCGGAGTTTGTAAGACATAAGTCTGACATACTTCAAAAAATATGTGTCTAAGTCTCACCTATTATATGTCATAGGTTCATTTTTAAGATCTGGTCTGGTCTGGTCTTTTTAAGGGCTTGGAAGCCTGAAAGCTTATTTAAAAGTCTGTTTACACTAAGGTCTATCGACACATATGAGCCTACTACTAAATAGGTCAAATCTTATGAAGGTATAAGCACACCAACATGACTGCTACTAAAAAATCAAATCTTATGAAGACCTAATCACACCAATAAGTATGCTACTAAATAAACAAATCATATGATGGGATGCGTTTATAAAGAAAACTTCAACAATACCAATAATAAAAGAAATATTATATATAAACATGTCGGCCTAATATGCTTTTTTGTAAGCCTTAGTCTTACTTATTTAATTAATATACTTTATAAAAAGATTGAGTCTTGCATTTTAATTAAATAGGTTCAACTAGAATAGGTTTTAAATATGCCAAACTGTATGCCCTTGTCGAACGGCCTGACATGTTCTCACTCTTAGTAGGAGGGTAATATGTCTGTGTAGACTTGACTCGAATTTTCCGACTTGTGAGGTTCACGATTGGGGCCTTTATTGTGGAACATGTAATCCTTAAAGCCGTTTGATGAAAAGTGTGTTTTGACAATCAACATGCTTTCATATAATGTGCATTTCAAATGTTTGGCTTCGTGACCTCTCGACATGAGAGGTCGTGGATCTTTATAAAGAGTTTAATGATCATGCATTACAATGCTTTGTGTCATGGGTCTACGAGTTTGGTTTTAAGAGGATTGGTTATGCCAACAAAAAAGGATTGGTGGTACACCTTGTTGCTTGTTTGTCTTTTACTCGCGTGTAATTTTGTATGTATCTTATATTTAATCACCCCTAAATTTTATAATTCTATTGAATGAATAATTGATGAGTAATGCTAACGAGTGCACCTGTACACTTTTTAAAGACCTTAAATGAAATATTTTTATGAAAACTCGTGCATTCATTACGATAAAAATTAAAGTACTTGACTTTTTAAAATTTGTACATTTAAAGAATTAATCTTAAAATGTATATCCATAATCAATAATTGATAAAAAAAAATCTAATTGATTATGTTAATCAATAATTAATCTACCAAAAAAACACAGATCAATGTCCAATAATATTATTTTGCAGCACATTGTGATTTGATGGTGATGAAACATTTCGTGACATCAAACAATTCCTTGATCCTGAATTGATAATGTATATCCATCAACTTTTCTGTTTTTGTTTTTTAGGAATATCCATCAAGTGATTAGATATGTCTTATTGCATTCATTTATATAGTTGGACTTAATTTTCGTAAAAAAAAAAATATAACTGGACTTTCTTTTTGAACGAAAATATATAGTAATAGTTGGACTTTATTAGTGTCTAATTATCATTTCATATGGGATATTTCTTTTGGTTTTATATTTAAGAGAAAGTTGGGTCAATGAAAATTAATTTTCTCAAAAAACCAATTTGATGTATGGATCAACAAAAAATAATATATCTATCTAATACATTAAATAAATTAACCTTTGTTAACTCAACTTCAAAGAATACCAAAAATGTTAATGAAAAAAAAAATGAAATGATCACGCGTTAAGAACAAGGGAACAACTTCTTAAAAAAAAGAATGAAAGTTGTTCTTCCCCTTTTAAAATTAGTCATTCCTTTAATTTAGCGTGAGTTAACTCACGTTCGGCATTTTTCAGTTTGAGTTTACACACGCTGTTACTTTTAAAATCGGTTGAACCAATTTAAAAAGTTATTGACGCGATCTTAAAGATACCGACGTGAGTTTACTCACGTTAAAAAATGTCAAACGTAAGTTAACTCACTTGAATTACTAGAATTAGGAAAAACGAAAGGGAGAAAAGCAATTCCCAAAAAGAATAAGGGAACGGGTGAATAGCCAAATGATAGGTTAAGATAATTGCTTTACTTCAAAAATTACTCTGTTGCACTCCAAGAGTAAATAATTGTCATTCGTTAAAGAGTAAATTTTGGGTAGCAAAGAACGGGAGAGGATCCTCTCCAGTGAGAAATTATCCAGTTTTCTACAGTCATTAAATCTCACCATTAATTACACTTTTTCTCCTTTTTTAATAATATTAAAACAAGTTATTTCACCTTTTTAATAGATGGTCGGGATCACACATGAGAAAAATGTCATCGGAAACAATACCCTCCGACAGAGAGCAACTAAATGTCAATAGAATGCGCGTTAGCAAATTTAAGGAAAAATACCCATAAATTAATTGTATTTAATTTGACTGGCACGTATGCATCATTATGTTGGGCTTTTTTTTTAATACACGAGGTCTCTGTCATTCCTTTTGTCTCCTTGGAAAATTGAAAAGATGACTTGAGGAAGAAGGGGAATTGCTGGTTACGTGCCTAAGTGAAAGCCGAAAACTGATACTCATAAGATTATCTTTATTTATTAATTTTTCCATTTTTTTATTTAAAGAGATAAATACATAAAGAAGTTTAAAAATAATTAATAATAATATGACTTATTTAGGATGGATTCTAGGATGAAGGTTCTATCAAATCCTTCACCGGTGGACCACTATAGACAACAATTAAGACTGTTAGAGGAATCAAGTCCACATATCCTATTATACACTACATATAATACATTACCCCTCTGTATATTTACCATCTCGCCTCTTATGTCTCTTTTCTACTCTCTCAATGAGACCACCCACGGGCATGTCCACGAACAAGATCCTTTGTTTTTGTTCATCTTTCATACAAATATGATTATTTATGTGATTTTCTCTTTTGATTCACTATCTTAATTTTTTTCGAACAATTATAATCATAACACTGTCATCACACCATTTTATGCTAAGCGTTTCGTCCATGGCCATTTTCAATCTTTCATTTTATCAAGATTTTGCCTGTGATAACTTTTGTTTACAAGTTTTTTTTCTTCCTAAAACAACAAGTTTTAATTTTTTTTATAAGAAACACAATTATCATTTATAGCGGGGCTTTTGAACTAAAAATTGAAAGATAGAAACAAAAACATTGCTCAGTCTAATTTATAATTTCTTTTACAGTAAAATGAATTAAAGAACCCATTTGCATCATTTTGAATATACAAATAAAGAAAAATCAAGAGGCATGATGCTATGAAACTCAAGCAGGAATCGTCAGCACATGATCGCATAAAATATAATTGTGTGAGAAAAAGAGGAGGGAAGGGATATGTGACGACGGGTATGGAGGCTTGGGAGAGAGAAGTTTATTTTTAACAAGCATATAGAAGAGAAGTTAAAAAAAAAAGTGTGATCT
>Ga0315913_1003339_pt1 | contig 19235 bp, 11 predicted proteins | sample MpolsnodulesMG_FD_207736 | JGI IMG/M metagenome (GOLD analysis project Ga0315913, IMG submission 207736) | Medicago polymorpha root nodule microbial communities from Los Angeles, California, United States - small nodules | ecosystem: Host-associated > Plants > Roots > Nodule | place: USA... | reverse complement strand
TATAAAGCCACTTAATAAAATATAATACACCACAACACGTCATAAATCAACGTAAATCACATAAGTCATATAAAAGACTCTAAACTCAACCAAAAATAATTAAATAATAAATAGGGCGTTACATAGTCAAATTACAAGAGATAGTTCATATGATTCCACAATGCAAAAATTAAGCATAACATATGTTATTGCAACTTCATGTTATTTTGATGGGACGTATAAAGACAATACGAGATCAAAATGTATAGTATTTCAAAGTCAAACTAAACTTCGAAAAAAAAATAAAAGCATAATTGTATGTTTGGTCTCTTATGTTTATTTTAGGTTTTAAGTTAGTCTCTTATGTTTCAAAAGTTTCAAATTAGTCTCTTATATTTTAAAAGTTTAAAGTTTGTCCCAAACGTTACTCACATTGGAATACGTTAGTCTATTCTATCACTTGACCGTTTAGAGATATGCGTTGAGTATATGGATGTTGGAATTTAACTTACTTACAAAATTAGTTTTAAAACTTCTTTTTTTCATTTCTTTTTTGTTTTATTAAAGCCAATATTATGTTGCAGTAGAGACTATCTTATTCCAACGTGAGTAATTTTTTGGACCAAACTTTTAAAACATAAAAGACCAACTTAAAACTTTTTAAACATAAGGGACCAACTTAAAACCTAAAATATACACAAGGGACCAAACATGCAATCAAGACAAATATAATGACATTAGCTCCAACAATCAACCTCACAATGTTGTTCAAAATGCTTAACCGTCTGATGGGATGACGTTTAAATAGCTAAACGGCTGAGGGCATGGACCTCTCATTGGGCTTATCTAAATGGTCCAACCCATCACGGTCCATTTAGTAATAATAGCCCAATCACTCAAATTCATCATATAATTAGTGCTTAACACAATAAACCATAATTTATATTATAAGATTAACTTATAATAATTGATTATTGTCAATCCATAATTGATTAATTAAATAATTAATCCAACAAAGGAATCATGTTGCTGATGTAATTAAAAATCATTTTAAAAGGAAGCCAGGGTGTCCTCGGAGATCTTCCAGTGTTAGCAGGGACACTAGTAGCGTTTGCCTGAGGTATCCCACAAACCAAAATTGTTTGGGTAAAAGTAATAAAACAAAATGTTATAGAATTAAAAACCATAAGGCGAATCTTAGAAGATGAAATCCCCAAAATGTTGCATATGAATATGTTAAAACAAGATAAATAAAAATTATTAGGGTAGAAAGATGTACACTAGAGAAAGAATTCTTAGATTAAAAAACAGTTAAAAAATTGGCATTCATATTGTCTTTTACATAGAAAACCAAGAAAAAAAAACAAATCTAAAACTTATGAAAAAAACTTACAGTGTCCATTGTAGAATGCTCATAGCCATTTGAACAAACACTTCCTGTAAAAGAAATATCATGTGTTGTGACCAAGAATACTTTTCAGTTGTTGAAAGAAATATCAATCATACAACTTAGCAGCATAAACAAATTATTGTTTTGTCAAACTAAAGTGATGTTGTTAATTTGTTGAAAAGAATTATATATTTATTGATTTGTCGATGATTAACTTCTTCACACTTCTGTGATAATTATGTAATGTTAAAATATAAAACATTTTTTATGCAAAAGCATATATCTACACTAACACACGAGGTAAAATAAATTTCTAAAGGAACAATACATCACCTTCAACATCTAAAGTGGCCTTGAAGCTGACAACAAATTCTGGATAGATGTGTGTGTTCATATTCATGTTCCAAACCACATAGTACTCTGGACATTGAATGTCATCCACCCCATTATCATATTCACAACTACTTGGACAAAGTTGATCACTGTCTGGACGAAGAAGCTCCATGTTCCCCATTATTACACGACATAGGACTAAATGCTTAATTCCATTGTAATCAGCATCACAATAAAGTGAACTGTAAAAATGGAAAAATTAAATCATTTTAACATTCCAAAAAAAAACCTATAATAATATTAATGTATGAAGTTCAATGTTCATCATATGAAAACTAACCATGCATAAGGACGGGTAACAGCTGTAAGATGAACACCAAAGCCATATATGCCTTTAGTTGGAGATAGTCCATTGTGATGAAGTCCATATTCCTTCATCTTTGACAGTTCCTCTTTAGAACAAGGAAGCCACGCATACCGAATATTTACATCCCCTTGAACTCCTTTTGTGATATCAGCTTGTTTCTGGAATAACTCCAACCACTTTTGCGTTGACATGCCTGAGTTGCGGTAAATCTCAACAACGTCAGACTCTGTAATGCCGAAAGTAGTCATTCCTGTAAGAAACATGTCTTGTACAGAATCCACATCCAGTTTTCTATATATAGATTCAGTGTAAGCATCTAAATCTATATCTAGCTCTTGCTTAATAGCTCCAGCAAAAACTTCAGGGAAAAAGAAATTGCCTTCCTCATTAATCCAACCAATCGGTTGTTGCAAACCTGTTTCAATTCCACATGATACATATGTAGAAAATCTAGCACAACCTCTTGTCCATCTAACTCTAGCTCCGCATTTCCCTTCTTATTTTTGAAATCTTTCTTAACCAAGTCAATAACATCCTCCGGATAGTCAAACCATTCATCGTTCTTATAGAACATCAAACGTTTGGGCATCCCGCTTTTCTTATAGTTTAAATACATCTTGGCCAGGGAGCTAGAAAAACAAGTAATTTGAAATAGTTGGACAAACAAAATATTGTAACAACATAAATAGAACATAATGGAATATAATATTAAAACAAAGTTTGAAGGTTTCTTCAACATCATACTATTGTAATGACTAGAAATTTACCGATATTTCAAATGTGGAAATTTAGGCTCTACAGTTCTACACAAGACATTCCAAGTAAACTCATAATCACAAAGTATATTGAAGTGACCCCTAATACCGACTTTCCAACAAAACAAATCTATTTCTACAACTCTTCTTACGGTCCCCACAAAATCCTTAAAAATAAACACTTAATGATTGATATGATTTTCTTAAAATTGACAAATTTTAATCCATTTACCATTTACTCATAAACAAGTTGTGCATAAAAGGCTTCAAACTTTTCCATATTTGGGTATAACTTTAAGTCGCCATTAAGAAAAACTAGTATGGATTCTTAAGAAATCTGTCATCAGTGAAATTTTCACCATCTGGCATCCATGAGAGGGTTAGGTATAGTAACCAAACTAGCATTTATTAAATGTTGAAACTAAAGATAAAAATAAAACACCATAGATAAAACATGAATAAAAGCAAGAAAAAAGAAAAACACAATCAAGAACTGACTTAATTGACAATAGTAACACAAAAAAGTAATGTCTACTCACCTCGGTTCATAGTAATGTTATTTAACAATATAAAAGATCATAAGTTTTTTTCAAAAAAAAAATAAAAATGCTTGGCTTAATCAAAATTCAAAACCAACAAGGTCTTACATGCAACATTCACCGATCTCAATATAAGAAATTGTATTAATAATTCCCTAGTTTAAATAAATAAATAAGTCCAACCTCCTTTTTGAAAAAAATTTAAGCAAAAATGTTAATGCATCGTTATGAATTACTGAAATTCAAAATATGTTGGCACCCCAATAACACAACAATCATCAACAACACCCCAAAATAAAATCATTCAAAAACATCTATGAGTTTTAAAATTACTTCAAACATAAAAATCATCCCCTAAAATTGATAAAAAAAAAAAAAAAAACTCAATTCAAACATAAAGAAAAGAAGATCCTAACTTGATCCACTTAAAACAACCCATTAATTACAAATTCAATCAAACACAAAAATAAACCAAAAAAAGAAGGAAATTACAATAATTGAAACTCAAAATAAAAAACAAACAATTAAATTAAATAAATAAAAATAAAAAACTAAGCAAAAGAGACAAGACTTTAAAATTATACCTGAATGCAGAAACACACGCAACAATAGAATATTGAACAATTTCACAAGTAATTTGTTCTAACTTTGAAATTGTACATCTAATTGCACGAGTAAGAGGTCCTTTTTATACTGATTTTAACCCAAAAAGATAAACTCCAAACTAATGCATTAGGCGAGTTGGCATCTCATAGACACGCCTTGAAAGGTAAACATTAACAAATTGATAATTTCCTTCTATGAAATTCAACAAACCTTCACTTGTATATTATTATAATACTAAACCTTAGTCCTTCTTTTTTTTTTGTTTCTTATAAAATTTAATCCCTAAGTTGTTTTTTGGTGTTAACCCACATGACAATGGAGCCCTAATAATCTAGAGTTTGACTTTGAGCTAAGTAGAGTCGGATAAAAAATTGTTCCATCTAAGAATCAAACTTAGGTCCTCCCAAATACTTAATTTAATTAATTTGTAAACTTTTCCTCATTTTCTTAAAAGTGATTTTAAAAATTAATTCTAAATAAATAATATAATTTTTTTTTGAAATTGGATGCCATAATAATTGGCTGTTATTTTTTTTTTGAACAAGCCAAAATGGAATTAATTAGAATAAAAGGAGAGGCTCATCTCGCACAAGGCGTGCAAAAGAGAACTACTCAAAGTTTGTACAAGTCAGGTCACTGCTGCCACAGAAAACAAAAGCAAACAGACCAAAATAAAAACAGAAGAAAAACAACAAATTTACCGTAAAACTCCCATGCAAAGTAGAGGATGTCTCCACCAGTCATGATAGCTAAAAGAACAGGTTGTCATACATGCCTTTAATCACTGAAAGGAAAGCATTTTTACCCTGTCGGTCATCTGCTGTAACTCTAATGCCTTATGATTAAAAACACGGTTGTTCATTTCCTTCCAAATAACCCAGACACATACAAGCCAGATTAGTTTTAGAAAGGAATATGTGAATCGCGGTAACCCTGCTAAATGACCGAACTGAAGAAGATGTGCACGAAGAACCTCTGGTGCAAAAAAATAAATATTTAACTAATGCGAAACAGCAACCCACATATTGCGAAATGTGTCGCAATTTAAAAATAAATGTGTAGCAGTCTCTTGTAAACCGCACCCTCCAACACACTGATTAGTATCGTAATGAAGGACACGACACCTCACAAGATTATCATGCGTGGGAAGCCGGTTGTGAAGAAGTCGCCAAGCAAACAAAGAAACTTTAAGCGGAACATGTTTATGCCATACATCATCAAATAAACTCCTAGCAAGAGACTTCGCCACTGATGTAAGGAGATGATAAGCCCCTTTCACTGTATAGCCAAGAACGGGATCGAGTAACCATGGCTGTTATTTTAATAGCATGATAATCTTAAAAATTTATAAAAAGAATCACACATATATTTCTCATTATTTTAAGAGAAATTATATACATACGTTAGTATAAAAAATGTTACATTTTCAACAAATCACAATTAACCATATGTGTAACATTAGAAGTAATTATAATAAAATTTAAACAATTATAATGTTTCAAAAATTATGATTGTTTGAATTAGTTTTCTTCTTCCCCAATTTTCATATCTCTTTTATCCTTGTATAATACTTTTTTTTTATTGTTAATTTGATATTTGAATTGCTTGTTAATTCGTAAATCATTTATCTTTTATTGAGAAATTCATCTATGGTTATTCGTTTGGATTTCAGATTATTTTAATTTTAAAATAATGATAATTTTTTATGGAAATAAATTTTAAAAGGATTTGAAAACAGGTTAACTTTTAATTAATATTGAAGGTGACATTAAATTTTAAGGGATGTTAGTGCATAACTAATTTGTACTGTTTTTTTGTCCCCGTGAGCTTAACTCACTTGGTAGGGACAACACATAATATATGCAAGATCCGGGGTTCAAACCCCAACCACCACCAAAATATTTGTACTATTTTGCAAAAATTGTGCTCAAGTATACATAGTTAAAAAAACATGTATCTTCTTTGTCTTTTTTTTTCCTGTGGTGTTTGGAGTTCGAACCCCAGACCTTGCATATTTTTAATAATATTACGTATTGAAAAGGCGGTAGAAGATGGGGATTTCTGTTGGATGTCAACCTAGTTGGAATGCTTCAGTTTCCCCCATTGATGTCTAACCTTTCTCTTGGCCTTATAAAAAAAAACGTAGTAAAAGCAAGCAGTATAATAAAGTTTACATGATGAGTGTCGATGTACCTTCAATATTATTTAAAAATTTATTACCATAACTATTACATTTATTTTAAAGCAACAAATCTGATTTTTTAAACAAATATCCATACTTGGATTTCACATAAAAATAATTTTTTTATGATTTAAAAAACCTTTGAAAATTAAATAAAAATAGAAAAAATTGAATTCTAAATGGATAAAAAAGATTTGTGAATCGTTGAAAAAGAAAACTAATACAATGAATGATGACTAAATGCTTACTCGGCATTCTAGAAGTGAATGTGAAAGGAAAAAATACATACCAAAGCAAGTGAAGGTTTGTTGAATTTCATAGAAGGAAATCATCAAATTGTTAATGTTTACCTTTTAAGGCGTGTCTATGAGATGCCAACTCGCCTAATGGATTAGTTTAGAGTTGATGATTTTGGGTTAGAATAAGTATAAAACACTACAAGAAATGTTGCATTTTGCTAGGGGCAGAAGCCCTGGCAAAATGCTAAAAGCCTTGGCAACTTGACGTTTGCCAGGAGCAGAATCGCCAGCAAATCTGCTCACCGCAAATGAACCTGCCAGGACTTTAGCTCCTGGAAAATGCGCTCCTGGCACAGGCCCTGACTCAACCCCTGGCAAATTGTGTCTGCATGATTGCAGGCTTTTCTGATGCATTCTGGTCAATGCAGTCTTTTTACAAACAATGTCAGCATCACATCAGTCATTTTCAATCCATGTCAGGAACTTTGCGAGGGGTTACCCCTGGCAAAATGTTGTACGATTTTTTTTAAAAAAACGTTTTTAAATTGTTTAAAAAATCAGAAAATTAAAATTTAATAATTAAAATAATTTTAAAAAATGTTTTAAAATTGTATTTTAATTAGATAGATATTTCTCTCAGGGGATGATTATTAGATAGATATGTAGTAGGCATTTTTATGGCCCAAAATTAATATAATACATTGATAAAAATTGATAAGAAACATATACATTCTCAACAATTAGATAATCTAGCCGTTCTCTTACACAACAATTAACTAGTTGCTAGCTTTATGACAATATGAAACTGAATTTACATTGTATACATTCAATATAATTGTTCAAGGAAAATAACATGCATATATACCGAGTCAATTTGCGCAACATCTCTGCAACAAATCTTAATGTATGTGCAAACAAAGAAATGAAGGAGTCTAAAGCACACATGTCCAACTTCACGCTTTATGATTTAAGTTCTAAAGCATTCTTTGTGCGTCTATTGGGAGAAACAATCAATGGATGAAATTAAACCACGTCCAGAATAGACGCACCTACCACTCGACAAAGGGTGTCATTGACATTTTGTCCTATTTGTATCATGTGTTTGTTTCAAGTTATATTCGTAGATTCCTCGAAATAAAAAGATAGAAATATGTATGCTTATGTTTGTTACAAGTTTACTAAATTTTATTCCTGGGTATAAAACATTCCTGAGAATAGAAAATTTTTCCCAAAGAAAAGGGTGAGAATAAAGTTCCCATGAAGATGAGAATAATTTCATATGTAATTGCCTATTATAAGTCCTATTTTTATGGTTTCCGGGAATATTATAATGTTAAACAAACATCTTTTTTCTATAAATCTTGGAATAAAATTCCCAAAGTTCCAAGGAATGTTATTCCTAGGAATAAATTTGGTAAACTTGAAACAAACACACCCTAAGTTCATTTTAGATGAGGGAATGATAAATGAATTATTAAGATAAATTATTCAGATGAGAAAGAATAAGTGGTTAAGAGAGAGATAAGAACAATGATACCAATGACACTAAAAGCTAATGACACTCAAGTGTTATCCCTCGACAAAAATATTTCATTGACATATTTATTTGATATATCACATTGAATCGATGCTCAAATCATCTTATTGACTAATTCACTTACATATAAAAGAATATATATTCAAAAAATTATATTATACTAGAATATATAGCAGATGAAGTATTATCAATATTAAGCAATTAGTCACAATTGATCACTGAATGTATACTTGAAAACACAACACAATAGAGAACAACACAACACAAGAGGGAACAAATACACGAAAAATCTTTAAAGAATGAACAATTTTTGTCTTGTATGATATTTGATACACAAAATATTATTTTGGTATTTTAAACAACTCATATTGGAACAAAAAAATTGTGTTGTGATTTAATGAGCGACACCAGTTTCAGTTTTTGTCAAGTTTCTTACCCCCTAATTTGTTGAGTCCCATAAATTATTTTAAAATCAAACACAATACAACTAGATTTATTTTGTTCAATTCTTTATTATTTAACAGATCAAATACCTTGATAAGTGTTTGATATTAATTTAAGATAATTTCAAATATGAGAATAACAATAGAATAAGGGTATAACTTGGGTTCATATATCTATATGTATGATAAATTATAGTGTGTCGATAACATATGTACGATGGGTAACTCCTCTAAAGTGAGTAATTCGTTTTGTAAAGTGAATAATATCAATCATTAATTAATAAATCAATGATAGAAATTTTAGATATATTGTAGCAAATAACAATTTTTTTTTTTTTTTGGGAGCAGAGGGATTGCCTGCTGCAACACGCAAATCATATATTAAGAAAGGAAAAACAAATACAAAGAGAGAGGGGGGACTAAAGGCAAAACCTTCCGGGAAAACAAACGCAAGCAACGATAAGATCAAAAGAGAACGAACATCATACAAACAAAAAGAACAACAACACACAACAAACTAGTGAGGTGAACGAGAACCTACTTTGAATCCTTTGCTAGGCTCAGCATGTTGTTGTTTTAGCTTCTTCTTCTTCTTCTTCTTCCTTGGAACCACAACCTGAAATTGTTCAGCCTCAACAGTTTGAGCCATGTTAGCCCATGATTCACTCAGAAATTGTTGCGCCTCAAAAGGAACTAACCCTAAAACTTGCATATCATGAATAACATTTGCATTGAAGTTTGACAAGTCAGAGTCTGTCACTGTTAAAGATCTACCATAAGCCTCTTTAGATAAAGCCTTTGAAACATGGTCTCCCAATGGAAGAGAGTCTGCTGCTACTCCTTCATCAGAAGGAAACATACCATTCCCATGAGGGGAATCTTGGCTGTAATCCAGTTCAGTAATTGCATTACACCAAGGACCGACAATACGCAAATCCAGAGAATTGTTTTCCTGAAGGACCACTACCTGCTTCCCAGCCAACACAGAAACGTCAACCTACAATGGTTGCACATCATGAACTCCTGCAACAGAGATATTAGAAACCTCTTCCTCATGGTTTAAAACATTTCCCACAAATTCACAATTTGTAACTGCTTTAGACCTTATTATATCATCAATAAGAGGGTCAATTTCTACAACAGTTTTGCTGCAACATGCAACAATGTTTGGTGTATCTGTAGGTGTTTTGATCACCGCATCAACATTCTTAACATTTGAGGCAGTAGGCTTGACAGCCTGCACAGTGGAAGGAATCTGATACTTACAATTCTTAAAAGAGTGTCCAATAATCTTACATGAGTTACAGAATGAGGGAAGTTTCTCATACTCAACATCCACGTAAAAATCAAAATCCTTCCTCTCAACAAGGATTCTTTCATGCATATCTGAAGTTATATCGATCTCTATTAGAACTCTTGCATAATGGCCAAAAGTTCTCTTCTTAGTTACTTCATCAAGAGCCAAAGGAGTGCCTAGGGCCCCTACAATTTCAAATAATATAAATGGTCGCTAATATTCTCGAGCAAGACCATGAAGGCGTATCCATGTTTGAGCAACGGTTTGTTGCACCGTGTGAGGGTTGAAATCAGCAGTCCAAGCAAAGGTTCGAAGGAAGCCCGGTGAGAGATTCCAAGAACCAATAGACCGGACAACACTTAGATCATTCAAGGATGTAAAAACAAGCTCAAAGTATCAATTACCTAATGGGGCCATGGACCATGAATCACTAGTCTTCCAAAACTTTAGGATTCTTTCCTTCAAGTCTAGCATGCGGACATGGGATGAACCCTTTGGGAGAGTGAACCTCCCGTAAAGGACATTTTGACAGTCTGAAAGACCTGTCAAATATTCATCTTCAGAGATCCTGATGGAAATTTGCTTACCTTTTAGACAAGGTTTAGGCAACTGGGCAGTAGGAATGCAACATGAATTGGTAAGAGCTTGAGCAAAGGATTTAGTAACCCTCGACTGTGTAGCAGTGGAAGCCATGAACAACAACACACAACAATCAACAACACAACCCTCAACCCAGAAACCAAGCAGTAGAGACAAACCCAACGCCAAACAAGGGAACAACGATGCAAACCCAACAACCCAGAATGGAATCACAACAAGCAACAACCCAAAAACGCTGCACGGAAACTGTGAATCGGAGATGGAGTTGCAGAGGTGACCCAGATTGTGGAAGAAGGTGAAAAGAGGAGCTGAAACCCTGAAAAATAGTGTTGTACGGAACCCAACTCAGAGCCCGAATAGATTCAGATGATGGTAGCCGCCGGGAGCTGCGCGGAAATCAAACCCTTACATGGTTTTACTGTTCATCAACATCGCCTCTCCTTTTCTCGTATCGCCCCTTCAAAAAGAACCCAGCCAATTTTCAAACAAATCACAAATTTGTTAAAATAACAACTCATGATTTTATCTAGTAATTTTGTTTTAATTTTCTCTCTTTGAACTTTAATCATTTTAGAGGATCTAAACCCTATAAAGCACATACCACTTGGGTTGGTTTGGTAGTGTTGAGTTGAGATATTGAAGTGTGATCCTCCTCAAAGTCTCAAGTTCGATTTTTCAACAAATTAGGGTGCGATAATTAGCTTCTTGAACAACAAAAAAAGGTCAGGTAGCAGACCTTATTAAAATTGAATAACATGTCACATTTGGATATTAACAAACTTAAGTTTTAGTAGAGTTGAGATCCTGTCAAATGGAGAGGATTTTAGCCTGATTCAATAATGTATTCACATCACAAGTTAAAATCCTCTTCATTTTTTAAAATAAATGAATGACACAATTTAAAAAGAGATTAACACAAAATATACTATTGACTCAATTTAGAAAGAGATTAGCACAATTGTTTTTTGAAAATTCGGTATCCGATCCAAAGATCGACTAATTTGAGGAGACCAATCCCACCGTTCACTTGTGGGGTCCCCGTTCTAAGCCAGAGCAAAGCTTTGTATGAACTTCCCCACCGAAATTGACACTAGAGGGAATCAAACCTGAGACTTTGAGAGAAGCACACTCCAAGATCCCAAGCCAACCACTAGATTAACACAAAATATATAGTAATTTCCCCTAGAAAGTTGTTCCCACCATCATTAAATTTTAGAGAAAATAATCAATATTATGTTGTTTATTTGTTTGGTCATGTTTAACTAATTTCTCTTGATTGGGTCTTAGATGATTTTAATTTAAGTTGTTTGAACCATAATGTATAAACTCTTTTCAATGCAATTATAATCCTAGTCTTATTCATACTTATTTGTTCTTAATATATTTTTATATTGATCCTATATAAAATGATTTCAAATATTAATTGACTATTGACACTAGCTATTGAATTGGATATAATAATTATGTTTAATCTAACGGATCAATCTAGGGATAGATGATTGCTAGTTATGACATAAATATTAATGTTCATGTAAAATCTTCAACTGTTACGGACTCACCTAAGGGATTAGGATGTTGTAACTTAAGAAGAGAGTTCTGAGTCAATAAATTGATTAGAACTATTTTCATAATTTGTAATTAGGAGAATAATTGTAGAGACTAGATGCAATTAACCAAACAACGAGAATTAATTGATTCAAAAGACCTGATCAGATTAACTCAGATATTTTCCAAAACAATTTATTTTTATTTTTTATTATCTCAATATATATATGCTTTGCATACCCCCAATTGTTAAATCCTATTTATAATTAAATTGCCGAGTTGAGACCGAGACAATCCTCGTAGAGACGAACTTATAAATTTTATTACTTCAATGCATATTTAGTACACTTGATAAAAGTCTATTAAATTTTTTGGCTCCGTTGCCGGGAATTGGTGACAAATTTCGACAAGGCAATTTATTTTAGTTAGGATTTACTTTATTTTATTTTCTGTTATAAAAAGAAGTTAAAAAAAATTGTGCTATTTTGTCTTTTTCATTGTACTTTGGTGCTAAAACGTTTCTTTGAGTTTTGTAGCAATGATAGACATGATTTGTTTAAATGATTTAAAAGAGGTCATTATCCTGTTGTATGAGAAGTATTTTCTATCTCACAGGATAAAACATTGGAATGACAAGATCACAAGATTAAATTTGAGATGTGATTTTTGTGGGGTAGGTCTTCAGATCAACTATTGTGAAGTTCTCCACTTGAAATTATTTTGGATGAGTTCTTGAGATCCAATCAAGCCTCATTTGATAAATTTCAAGTTCGATGTGGTAATCTTGATGAGGAAATATCTGAATGTGAGAAGAAGTTAGTTGAGTTGGAGACTGAGTGTCACGCTATGGTGGTGGATGAAAAGTCACGATTGCGGAGTATCCAACTCTACTTGAAAAATGAGACTCAACTAATGGGTTGAAATAAACCATTCAATTGTAAGTGGATACACATTCTTCTCTATAGTGGTGGTGGGAGAGTTCAAACATCAAAGGTTTAGGCATGGGAGCATCTATTACTCTGTATTAAATTCATGAAGTTTATACCAAACAAGAGGAAAAAGAAGGATGATATATTTTTTTTGTCACATTTGCCACCCTAACAGTGGTTGAGACGTCAAACTTAATGACGTAAAAGAAAACGCTTGATAGGAAGCAACCCATATTTTTTAATTTTGTTTATTTTGTAGGTATTCCTATTTCGTAAAAAAAGCAACAAAAAAAGTTGAAATTTTTATTTTTTTATTTTTTTTATTATTGTGCCACTTGTCTAGCCTAACAAGAAACGGAGGTATGAATAAAAATATGATCTATGCATAATTAAATGAAAAATTGGGCTTTGACCAAAAGGAAAGTTGTTGACCAGAAAACAAGAATAAAATGCAGCGGCACAGTACATGAAGGCGAATCACGTTTTGGAAGGGAAACAGGAGTTCATGCATCACGAGTTGGGAAAAAGGCAGATGGTGATGGAAATTCAACAATAGCTATCCGAATGATATCCAGGAACAAACTGAGCAATGATGGAACTTTATCGGTTTATTTATTATATTGTTTATTCCTTTGATTATGTCTAGTTAATTTCTCTTGATTGAATTTTAGACGATTTTAATGTAAGCTGTTTAAATCATGTGATTGCATAAACTCTTTTTAATACAATTATAATCCTAGTCTTATTCATAATTATTTGTTCTTAATGCTTTTGTTTTTTTTTTATATTGATCCTATATAAAATGATTTCAAATATCAACTGACTACGGACACTAAATATTGAATTGGATATAATAATTATGATTAATCTAACAGGTCAATCTAGGGATAGATGATTGTTTGGTCATGACATAAAAATTAACGTTCATATAAAACTTTCAACGATTACAGACTCACCTAGAAATTAGGGTGTTGTAACTTGAGAAAAGAGTTATGAGTCAATGAATTGAATAGAACTATTTTGTTAATTTGTCGTGTAATTTAGAGAATAATTGTAGAGACTAGATGCAATTAACCAAACAATGATAATTAATTGATTTGAAAGGCCTGATCAATTTAACTCAGATATTTTCCAAAGCAATTTATTTATATTTTTATTTTCTGTTAACTCAAATATATGCTTTGCAAGCCCTCCAATTGTTAAATCCTATGTATAATTGAATTGCCGAGTTGAGATCGAAAGAATCCTTATGGAGACGAACTTATAAATTTTATTACTTTGATTCATTTTAGTACACTTGCTAAAGGTCTATCAATACACATACTTTTGGGTTATATGAAGGAACTAGGTTATTACAAAATTTCTTTGTTAATCTCCAAATTATGCAGAAATTTTTGAAATTTTTAAAATAGAACAAATACATTTTTTAATTTAAAAGTCCACTTGAGTTGGTCCGATGATATTGGCTTCAGACCTTGGAGTATGTTTCTCAAAGTCTCATATGTTTGATTCTCCCCGATTTAAAATTGGGTGAGTTAGTTTAACTTCAAAAAAAAATTAAAATAGGGACTAAAATCGTGAATTAACAAAAATAGGGGTAAAAAATATATTTGAGTCTTAGTTTTATCAAAATTGTGTTAAGCGTAAAATCATCTAGTGTTATGTTGTAAGGTGTGATTTTTTGTTAAATCGATGGTAACTTTTTTTTAGTGAAATCAAAATTCAACCCATTTTGAGCAATTTAACTCGCGGTAAAATTGAGTTAATCTATTTTGATTTTACCCGATTTTGAAGAAATTAACTCTCTTTTTAGGTTCGTTTTAGATTTTAAGACCTTTAAAAATTAAACTCTTATTTTTTGGATAGCTTTTTTGGATGTGTTTATGATTCGGTAGGATAATTTATGTCGTTTAAAACAAGTTTACGAGCATGACGTTTTATTATTTGTTAAGACGACTCAATATATTTTTGTTTTATAATTAAACTGAAATTTTAAACTAATGATGCATTTATAGTATTATATATTCCTTTCAATATTAATTATAAATAACTTTTCACTTTTTAGATTGATGAAATAGTTGATATATTTGGTATAACTACAGACGCAATACATTAGTTATTCAGCAATGCCGGTAACGCCGGTCCTTTATCTAGCATACTAGAATTTGACCTAAATGAATTTGACAACACCATGGCTGTGAACGTTCGTGGTGCAGCTGCAACTATCAAGCATGCTGCACGTGTAATGGTGGAAAGAAAAATACGTGGATCCATAATTTGCACGGCCAGTGTAGCTGGTCTTGTTGGTGGATGTGCAGGACATGATTATACAGCATCAAAACATGGTCTTATAGGACTTGTTAGGTCAATATGCGGTGAGCTTGGAGGTTATGGAATCAGAGTCAATTCAATCTCACCCTATGCTGTTGCCACACCTCTTGCATGTAGAGCCCTGGACATGGTGCCCAGTGAAGTTGAAGCTGTTGGCCTTGATTATGCTAATTTGCAAGGAATTACATTGAAGGCTGCTCATATTGCAGAGACTGCTTTGTTTCTTGCATCTGATGAATCGACTTATATTAGTGGACACAACTTGGTCGTTGATGGAGGCTTCTCGGTCATTAACCGATGTCTTCCTAGTATTATAAAGTGATAACTCTTATTGTTTTCTGTACCGTTTTCTCTATCATTCACTCTTTTATTCGATAAAACACATGTAAGTTTGTCTTCTCATTTTATGTGAGATCTATTTGCTAAGTGTGAGACTTACATAGATTTCACCGAATAAGAGAAAGAATGTTACCGAAAATGTTAAAAATAGAGTGTTCATAACACTCCTTAAAAAATAAGCTACGTGATTTGGAATTATAATGAAATAAACATTCTTCTTTTTCGAGAGGAATGAAATAAATGGTAAATATTTGTATTCTTGTATATTATATTTAGAGAAATGTTAGCAACACACATTTTAACACACACTTTTCAACACACTCTCTTTGATTGGTTAAAATTCACACGAGTCTCACCAAATCATGTGGGTTTCATATAAATTTGGTGGGTCCCATGTGAGTTTTAACCAATCAAAGAGAGTGTGTTGAAAAGTGTGTGTTAGAATGTGTGTTGCTAGCATTTCTTTCATATTTATAATATTTAGGCTTAATAGCAGTTTTCGCCTCCTAACTTTCACGAAGTTGCGATTTTGGTCCCCTAAGAAAAAAAACTACAAAACCGCCCCCTACGTTTTGCAACTGTAACAGTTTTTGCCCCCAAAACAAAAATAAAAAAAAATAAATAACATGTGACACCTCACTTGGGACGCCACGTCAGCGTAGACCGAGTTAAAATTGGCTTTAGGGGCCAAAACTGCGACATGTGCAAAACTTAGGGGGCAATTTTGTAGTTTTTTTCTTAAGGGGCCAAAATCACAACTTTAAAAAAGTTAAGGGGTTAAAACTGCTATTAAGCCTAATATTTAATGTTAACTTTTAAGTGACTATTCTTGTTTTTGTCTAAAAAAAATGACCTCATTTCTTTCTTAGTGGTACAACAAGGGAAGGTGATCTTCCATATATTATGAGTTAAGATATCTCCATTTGTTAAAATTAAGTGGATAATGTTATTAAGTGAGAGATACAAAAAAGTATATTTAGTTGGTCCTATCATTAAGTAGGTTCCACTGCTATTGATATTTTCTAAATTTTTTGTGTCTTTATCTCTCTAAATAAAAGAAATGGAAAAACTAATAAATTGAGATACATTGCATACTACAAAGATTATATAGAGCACAATAATTGTACTACACAACTTGGTCGTTGATGGAGGCTTCTCACTCATTAATAGGTGTCTTCCTACTGCACTTACTTTTTTATTTGATGAAGCTCATGTGCGTCATTTCCTTTTATATGAGATATATTTTTAAAGTATGAGACTCGCGTAAATTTCACCAAATAAGAGGGAGAAAATTAGTGAGAGTGTTAGAAATAGAGTATTCATGACACTCCTTAAAAACTACTCCATTCGGTCTCATATATAAGAATTTTTTTTAAATTCATTGAATAATTAATGTATTTGATCTACATTAGTAAATCAGAGACATTAATTATTCAACGAACCTAATTTTTTTTCTTCTTATATATGAGATCGGATGTCATAAGCCATCTGATTTGGAATTATAATGAAATAAACGTTTTTTTTTAGGGGAATGAAATAAACGTTTTTCTTTTTTGAGAAAAATGAAATAAATGATTTTTTTTTAAAGAAGAAATGAAATACACTTTTTTTTTTTTTAGAGGAATGGAATTATAATATATAATGTTAACTTTTAAGCGACTCCTCGTCGTCAACTTTAAAAGAAAAAAAACAACCTTCGTACTAAAGAACATTAAAGTGACTAAATTTTTGTTGTCATTGAAAGAAGTGTCTATTTTTGTTGACCACATTTCATTCTTAGTGGTACAAGTGAAGCTATGGAGACTTATGTTATCTTTTGATGAATTAAGGATAATTTAACCTAATGATAAATAGGATTTAATTTTATAACTAAGTAAACGGAGATCACAAGTTGAATGAAAGAAATGAAGTAGTATGATGTTTTTGAGATAAAAATAGTAACTAATGGTAAGAAAAAACCACATGGATGAACCTATATTTTTCCTTGATAAATTGGGGGTGATTGAGTGGCGGATGCATATGTGGGCTATGTGGGGCTAAAGCCCCACATGCCTTTTCCCTATTTTTTTTTTTATAATAAATATAACACAAAAATATATGTTAGTAATTGAGTAAACTATCTCTTTTACAACGTGTTTCATGTTTGAATTCTACAAAATTATTTGCAGTTTTTGATGGGAAACATTATTGAGGATGACTGAGTTTTATCCAAATGATTTTATAGATGTGTCGGAAGTGGCGTTACGCCATCAACTTATGAACTATATTACAAATGTCCGATCTGGCAGAAAATTTGCTAAGTTGAAAGGGCTTCCAGATCTTTGTGCGAAATTTGTGAAAACAAATAAATGCAACACATTTGCTATGGTTTATAAACTTTTGAAGTTGATTTTGCTCGCCAGTAACAACTACAAGTGTTGAACGTGTTTTTTTGCTATAAAAGTTGTGAAGAGTAACCTATGTAACAAAATGGATGATCTGTGCTAAATGACCGTCTTGTAATTTATATAGAAAGAGATGTTTTTTTAACAATTAGCAATGATGTCATTTTAACTCATTTTCAACAAATGCATAGGAGACGAGGTTTTCATTGTATTGTATTGTATCAAACAATGTTATTTCTTATTTTTAATATAGTTTGCATATTTTTTTTTTTTGAAAATTTAGCTCCACATGTACCAAAAGTCTGGATCCGCCCCTGGGGTGATTTACCCCTCGACAAATACGATTCAATTTTGGAACGAAAGATATGTAGATCACATGTTAAATGAAGGAGATAAAGAAGTTTGATGTTCTTAAGTTAAATGAAATAGATAAATAAGTTTGATGTTCTTAAGATGAAAATGATAGATGATTATAAAAAAAAATATTGGGGTAAATTACCTCCAATTCATCGAGGGGTATCGTAGAAAAACCTTAATATATTGTATATTTATTGGATAGATATCGTTGCATAATCTATTAATCTCTGATTAGTTTTTTTTTTTAAAGGAAAAAAGAATCTCTGATTAGTTGTTTGTGGTAAAATAAGTAATGGAAATACAAGTGATCAATAGTGTGTAGTAAATAAATCATAGTAAAAAAGTTGATGCGTAAGTCAAGAAATAATTAATTGATTTGGAATCGGCCCACGGATATTTTGTGTACTATACAAATCAAAAAAGTTGTACCTGTTTACATATTCGAATGTTTTTCTTATTGAATTTTTTGTTGTAAAAGAATTATTCATAGTTAAGGTTCTCCAAATTTATATTTTCAATACAATAGAATTTAATCAAAACGAGTTACAAATATAAGAGGCCGCCTTTCTCGCTCATGCTCATGACCGCACCAGAATATATACATATTTGAATTTGCGGTGAATTTAAAGAAATTACAATAGATATAACCGTAATTTTATCTTGTCAAAAAAAAAATCACCGTAATTTTATTTAAGTTTAAAGTGTATTCTTTTTTGTCAAATTCATAATGTCACGTTACTTTATCAAATTCACCGCAAATTCAATCAATAGATTTTTAGCTAAATTGCATTTTTGGTCCCTTAACTATTTAGGTAGTATCGCTTTGGTCTCTTAATTAAAATTCAATTTATTTTGGTCCCTTAACTTTTCTCCGTTACACATTTTGGTCATTTCCGTTAGTTTTAATTCAAAAGCGTTAGATTTTCTTCATTTTCTTCTATAATTTTTCTGGGATTTTTGTTGTTGAAGGTTGATGGAGATGATATGAAGATGAAAAAGAGGAGAAGAAGATGAAGAAAACCTAACGTTTTTGAATTAAAACTAACGGAAAGGACTAAAATGTGTAACAGAGAGAAGTTAAGG
>Ga0315913_1003338_pt1 | contig 19240 bp, 6 predicted proteins | sample MpolsnodulesMG_FD_207736 | JGI IMG/M metagenome (GOLD analysis project Ga0315913, IMG submission 207736) | Medicago polymorpha root nodule microbial communities from Los Angeles, California, United States - small nodules | ecosystem: Host-associated > Plants > Roots > Nodule | place: USA... | reverse complement strand
TGTTGAATTTCATCATAGATCAATTCTTTTGTAACAATTTCCTAAGAACAATCAAAATAATAATGACAGTAATAATAATTCTTCGTATTTATTTTTTTAACTATAGATAGTAGATGCGAAGTATCCATCAACTTTGCTGATGACTAATCTCCGCCGAAAAAGCTTAGTTGGCCACCTTTAGTGGGTCAAATATCCCCCTCCCAACCACGTTTTTTTTATCCACGAGGCTCGAACCCAAGACCTTACTTAAGGGATCTGAATCTAGTTCCATTCGGACCAAGGTATCGTTAGTACTTGCTATTTATTTTGCAATAAGTCATTGCAACATGGTGTGTAAGCACACATCTATACCGTACAGATTCTTTGGTTTTTCCTTATTCATATATTCGGACAATTGTTGGGGTGTTCGAATATCACTCCCTTGTGTCATATCACAAACACCAACCCAACAGAAATAGACCAAAAGGAATAAACTTGCATCATCTTATTCTTACAAACTAAGTGTTGGTAAGTTGGACTAAGCTAAACTATTTTTTTTTTCTATATTTATTTAACAGCTGCTTTTATTTCCTTACCATTTTTAGAAAACCGATTCCATCCGGATGACCAAAAAACATCGATTTTTCCACCCTCGGAATGGTGTATCCGGAGAAAATTCTGTTTTCTTGGTCATGTGAAATGGTGCCTCACGGAATCGGTTTTCTAAAAATAGTTGGGAGACAGATAAAAACACCTCTTTATTTATTCTAGATAATTTCTCAATCCCACTCCAAAAATACAACGGACTTACTAAAAGCATTCTAGGAAAATACACTATTAGAAGCACATTCAGGTAGTGTATTTTGGCAGATTTGAGAGCATATAGAAGATAGTAGGCGAATCGAGCGTTATCTTTAGTTTAAGGATTGGATCAAAAATATCTATCAAATTATTTGGGGTTGTCTATCAAGTAGTATCAACAAAGCCTTTTTGAATTTTAAAAAACACACACACACCATATTTGAAGGGAAAAAAAAAAGATAATAATATAAGAAAAAATGTGCAACAATTAAGAGCTTCATTATGGGTGCAGTTTCATCTTTCCCTCACATAAACGAAGACACTTGTGTCAAGATGTTTCCAATATTTGCAAATGAAGTTGCATTGTTTATTTGGTTAGCATCTTATATTCAACATCAAACTTCTCTTCGCATGGGTGGGTCCTTCCAATTCTTCCCACATTACAAAAATGTTCAGGGGTTATATGAACATGGATGAAGAACTTGTGAGATTTTTCAACAAATGTAAAGTGCAACAAAAGTCGTGAGCGTTAGCAGTGGCTTCACATGACTTATGAATTTGACATACATTCTGTAGAGAAGCAGGTCAAACAATGACATCAATGTGTTAAACCAATTCAACATCTTCGATGATGTTTTGCAATGTGAGCTCCTCAAGTTATTATACAAGGGGATAAGAGAAAATTGTTTGTCAGAAAGAATATTGAACGAGCATTTGAAGTTCTCCGATCTTGATTTACGATCATATTGGCATTTGGATACACTCAAATGTATAATAGATAAATGCATCATATTGTACAACATAATTGTTGAAGATGAATGTGCCACATATAATGACAATTTTGATTATTCTTATGATTACCTGGACGATGACCCAATTACACTACCAAATAATTATAATATTGGTTTTCAGCACAAAGAGTGCCAAAACCCCAACTGAAAGAGTTAAGTACAAGGAATAACAAAACGGGGAACCAAAATATGATCAAAAAAGAGAGCTACCCTATTACAAAAATATTCCCAAGCAAGGTAAAATATTCAACCACCATGAATGGTAGGAGAAAACAAAATTAGGACGATTCGCTTTCAGCTACCAGTAAGATTGAAGCTTAACTTTATCTAGCAATTGATTAAACGAAGCTTCTTTTTGGTGAAAGATCCGACCATTCCTTTCAAGCCAAATCACCCACACACACAAGATAGCCAAATAAGTTTAGGTGAGTTGGGTTTCGGAGGCTCATCAGAGTTAAGACATATTTCAAGGAACATTTACATATGTACTTACGGATGATCCATCAAAGAGATTATTACACATAGTGGAGGTTGAGAACCCCATGTATACTCCCTTAACAAATAAATAAAAAACAAAACATTGGATATAGAGATATGTGGGGATTTGGCTTTCCCACCAAAAGAAGTCCACAGGATATTATTTATTCGGATAACAGAACATAAGACTTGATTGATTACAATGTTGTTCCTCCTTCCCAATCTGATGGATGAGTGAGTGTTAAAATAATTGAACAATGTTGCAGTCTCAGTGCCACCACCTTCCCATACCACTCTTAATAAACCATAACCATCACTTTAGACCCTCTCTTCTCCACAAAACAAAACCCATTTCTTCTTCTTTCTCAATTTCAGCCATTCCTTCTCTTTCAACAACATCATCATTCACATGGCTAGCTGATATAACCACAACAGATGGACCCATTGAAATCCCATATGATTCAACTCCTTCTCTTCTCTCCTCCACCGACGACCCTTCTTTCATCCAAATCGCTGCCAGTGTTCTCCTCACCGGTGCCATTTCCGTCCTCCTCTTCCGCTCCTTCCGCCGCAGGGCCAAACGTCTCAAACAAACGGTTCTTTCCCTTTTTCATTTTACTTTTTTCTATGATTAAATTTTCTGTATGTTCATTGAAATGAGTTTTTTGTGTGGTTTTAGCAATTCAGGTCTTCAGGAGAGAAGTCAGTAAAGGAAGAAGCATTGGAGACTTTGAAAGCTATGGGGTCAATAGAGACTACTAAAGGTCCACCTTCACCTGTTCAAGCATTTCTCGGGGCAATATCAGCTGCTGTTATTTCTCTTATTTTGTATAAGTTTGCCACCATCATCGAGGCAGGTCTGAGCCGACAAACAATTTCAGATGATTTCTCTGTATGTCTTCTCCTCTCATGTCCTTTTATCCGTATCTATTCTTTTTTGTTTGCACACCATGTTATTTTCAATCAGATAAGCCTGTTTAACTGTCTTGTTAAATAGTGGAGTTATAATACTAAAGTGCAGTAGAATTTGAACTATTTAGTACAAAATATTGTCAAATAGTGACTATAGCGGGATACAAGACTGTTGCGCAGAGGGATTTGAACAGACCGTTATTTTCTGCAATTTTTCATTGACAACACCGGTCATTAATGTCACATATTCTTCTTATTTGTAATAATGATCATATTTATACTGGGAGTGTGTTTCATTTCTTGAAAATTTTATTGGTTACTTAGCTTAATTACTAAGGGGGAGCCTTGGCGCAACGGTAAAGTTGTTGTCATGTGACTGAAAGGTCATGAGTTCAAATCTTGAAAACAACCTCTTGTGTAAAAAACACGGTAAGACTGTGTACAATACACCAAATGGTGGGACCCCTTCCTAGACCCTGTGTATGTGGGAGCTTTGTGCACCGGGCTTCCTTTAAACTTAATTACTCATTCTGAACTTTTATTCCTCATGGTTCGTCATTCTTCTTTAGTTACAATTTTGAAATTGAGCCTCCAAGTTATTGCGAAAAGATGAAACAAATATTAGAGAAATAGTGGCTTCAGTAACATGTGTCCAAGAAAGTTTCAGCTGCTTTGATTGTTGTTGTTTTGGTATGTCCTTCATGGAAGAAGTCTTCAAATATATCTGGTTTTTTTATTCTTTTGCAAATCAAAAACAGATCAAGCTCATTGCCTGAATATATTTGATCAAAATATTTATCTTTGAACTAGCAACGTTTCACCCTCTAGCATTCTCATTGTTTATTGGTGTACCAAGATAATCTAAAGTTTGCAACATTGTTTATATAGCATGCCTATTTAATGTCAATTTGTATTAGTTCATTGTTCTCCCGCGTATTTCATTCACGTCACGACCCCTTTTAGTATTGAGCTCTGAACTGGACTGAAGTGCATATCAACCATTGGATATTAATTAATCAGGCAATCCATTTATACATTAGAACTAAAGATTATCTCCATCATGTGAGTCTATTTAAAATGTTTTGATTGTCGCTATTCTAGCGAGCAGAAAGAGTTAGATATTAAATGGGAAAAAAATATCTAAAATGTAGATGCTATTCTTTTATTTGAATGCATTCCTGGACTGTGTAGAAAATTCAATTTTCAATAATTTTAGGAGTAGTACACCACAGTAGGAAAAACCATAATTATACAAATTTACTATTACATTTGTTAGAAGTAAAATAAGCTTTTGCAAGTGTGCCTGTTGTAATGCTCATCACAAGGTGTTATATGTCTCTGTACACATCTACATGAAGGGAACTAACTAGTGCATTTTAGAGCACAAGATCTTTTGCTACTATAGCCTATTTTTTGTTTCATCCACAATCTTGTTCCTCCAGTTTCCAAAATGTATTACTTTTTTGCAACCTAAGCATTGGGGGCTGAATTTTGAGATGTGGCTGGTGAGATGGTTATGTGATATTGTTTAGGTCGATTCTCTCTTAACAACTTATTTTCGTTTCAGCAAAATATACATAAATCTATAGAACAACTAAATTTGATGCAACACATTGTCTAGGTGGATTATCACTTAACAACTTATATCTATGTCATTAACTCAATTGTCCATAAGCATCTCACTTGCCACATCATGAAAATTCAGCCCCAAATGCATAGGTGGCGAAAATGTTAGACATTTTAAAAACTGGAGTATCAAAATTGTGGATTTAGAAATGTAGGTATCAAAATTGTGATGAGGAAAAATAGAGAGAACGAAACCGTATTTAAGCCAAATAGCTATTATTTAAATACTATTCTTTTATTTATGCGCATTCTTGAACTGTATAAAAAATTCAATTGTCAATGATTATTTATTGTTGGAGTAACTCACAGGGAAAACGTAAAACTATAAATTTGCAATTACATTATTTGTTTGAAGTGAAATAAGCTTTTGTAAGTGTGTCTGTTGTTATATTATGCTCATCACAAGGTGATATATGTCTTGGTTCACATCTATATGCAGAGTAACTTACTAGAGCCTATACTGGTCATTAGATTGTATTGAAATATAAAATAACTAATAACAGTTATTCATGTTCTTCATGCATTGATACTCATTTGTTTTTATTCCTCGCACCATAATCTAACAGTATAATGGTATGTTTTCAGGCCCGCCAGATAACGATCACCGTAAGGTAGCTTCGATCTCTTATCAATCAGGGGTGATACTATTCTTTTATTTTTAAAACACCTGACAACCCTCTAACAATTTTCCACAGGACGATAATAAACGGCTTGACCTACCTTGCAACATTTATTTTTGGCCTAAATTCCCTTGGTCTATTACTTTATTCTGGCCAACTTGCCCTCAAATCATTTACAGGAGATTCAATTGAAAAGGAAACTGAAAACAAAAGCGCTGATCAGTCTAGTTTATCAAATGTATCTGTTGAGACTCGCACAAACGACGCTGAATTGAGCGGCAGGAATGAAGAACAAAGTTCCAATGATGCACAGTAGTACTATTGGAAGTATAGTGAAGTTGGAGTTGAGGAATAGGTTAGCCAAGCTTGTCTACTTGTAGAATTCATATAATATCTGTTTGAATAAACTTCACAAGAACTACTTCTGAAAAAAGAAATATTCAAAAAACCTTATGTTAATTGAGTTTTTTTATAACAGCTTCTCATAAGTTGAAGTTACCTTCTACATTCAGTTTTTTCATATACTCTCAGTTAACTTTTCTTTAAACATCTATACAGTGTTGTCAATCATGTATAGCAGAAAATAGTGGTTTGTTTGAAATTCGCTATGCTTCAGTGCTTTAGCAGTTTAGCCGCTATTTGACATCACTTTGTAATAAATCGTGGATTGCACAACAATAGCAGTTTATTCAAATTCTGCTGTGCGATAACGCTAAAGCTCTAGCCACTGTTTGACTACACTACATGTCCGTTTAGTTGCACGGTGGGTTTTTCATGTAAAAGCTTGCTTTTGTAGCTTCTAAAAAATCAGGGGTGGATTTGCATTGGGACCCGATTTCTTCTGTTCAAAAGCCGACCCAAACACACGCCGCATCTATATGGTTATAGTTACAATAACTTTTTTACAAGTGAAGGATCAGAAATTTATGTTAATTGGAATCCTCCTGTAAACTAAAAGCTAACCAAGACTAAGTTGAAGCCTTGATATTTATAGTCTTTCACTGCTGGCAATGATGTGGGTGGCAAGGGTTCTTTAATGCAGTCACTAGTGTTACCGTTGAATCTATGAAAGGTTTATAGTAGCTTTATGCTCATGTTTTCCTCTTTAACCTTCTGTTTCTCCTTTAATACTGTAAAATAAAATAAAAAAGTTACATTTGAGCTTTGTACTTCTGCATTCACACGTACACGGCCCTCACCAAACACCTGTATTATCATCATTGCTAAGAACGCAGAGTAATGTGTTTACCCTTCTGTCCTTTAGCAGTTTTAGTATTTTACTACTTTGTATGTGAAAGTAATAGTGCACCAAGGTACTTTAACTGTTTCTTGCACTACAGTTTTGCAGTATAATAATAGCTCACACGAATGGATCATGCCATGTCTCACTCATCTTCTGATCCTAGCTTTTTCTTGTATTGTGGTGTCATTATCAAACCAATAACCCCAACTGTATGGACTTTTGTCTTCATGTATTATTGGTTCTGCGCTGACAAGAGTGTGACGTCTCTCTCACTTGTGTGGTTGCTCTGTCTTTGATGTGGGTGGTCCCCCTGACTCCCCTTGTGATTCAACAATCCTAACTTCAAGTATAATCAAGGGAAATGCTAACTTGTGCCCTCAAGACACAAGTTAATGATTCAAATATAGAAATAATTTATTGGAATGTGTGTATTACATTTAATCTTTAACTTTTTAATTAATTGAATGCACAAAATTTTAGAGAGTAATTCTTCTTTTTGGTTTCTTAACATGTGTCCTAAGGGCACAAGTTAACACTACCCTTTAGACCTTAGCAAAATCAATTCTATAGTAAAACACCCAAACATATCAAAATTAATTCTAATCTCCATAATCAATTCCAAGTCTTTTAAGAGCATCTCAGTGGATTGTTCTCAGTCTTTTAAGAACGGTCTCATTTGTTTTACTCCATATGAAGATGAGTGAGTTGAAATCAATCTTTTAGAAGAGTTTCCTTTTAAGACATTTCTAACAGAATAAGAAATTAATTTCGAGACAAAATTGGTGAAGCGACGAATCTCATAAAGTAAGTTAAGAAGAACACAGTGCTTTGTAGTAAGAATAAATCATCAATTTAGTCGTAAAGTTTATGAAAATCCGTCAATTTAGACCTTAATATTTTAATGATTAAGACTATATTGACGAATTTTATAAACTTCAATACCTTCTTATTATAATTTATAAACTATAGGATTTTCAGTAATTTTTTTATCAAGCGTATGTTTGGAACCACGTCCAACAACTCCAAACGCATGTCCATATGAGTTTTCACCGTAATTTTTAGAAGCTACATAGTTTAGATTTAAAATTCAGTTGAGAGTTAGTTGTATATCATTAGATTAAGAGCGATAAATGTACCTCTCTTAATCTAACTATTTACAACCAACTGTTACCGTACCATAAAGTCAAATATAGAGAGATTCCATTTTTACATACCCTTTTTTTTTTTTGTCTAAATTATAAAAATATCTTGTTGCAATTTGAATTTACAAATGGATTAAAACATTTTCCTGGATAGGCTTTTTTTTTGTGTGTGGCTTCTATTGATCATTGGTTCTGCAATCCATGTGCCATCTGTCAAATTTATGGGTGCCAGAATGTCCCTCCCTTATTCCCCACCACACTCCATTCCATTTCCAATCTTCTCAACAAAAAGCTTGCAACAAATGCACTTTATCCTACCAACTTAAATGGTGTTTTTCTCTTCTCGTCCTTTTTTAAGTCAAGATTCCCTCATTAGATCCTACCTTTTTTTCTATATAATAAAGCAAACAAATCATGAAACTGCTTAATCAAGAAGCTAATTATCTTCCTCAAAAGTCTCACTGCTAGTTGTCCCCACCTAATCACCCATTTTATTAGTAAAAGTTTGAGAATTCTGTAATCTATGAAAGGATAATTAATTTTAGAATTTAAAAACTATATACTAGTAATATGTAAAAATGTTTGTACAAAATTACACAGGTAAATTTTTTGTTTCAAATAGAGAATGTTAAAATTCATAAGAGGTACCTATATACATTACATTGGGTGTTTTAGAGATGATTTTTTTGTAGGGAATAATTTACTGTACTATAATTTTTTTTACTATTTACTGTACTATGATTATTCAAATGTGTTTATCAAAAGGAGAGAGGTAGTGATAAACATGATTTGTTTTCTTTTTGTCGTTGGCTTTGTCATTTACCTATTGCAAAGAAAGAGAGAAAAAGCTTGCAAGGATCACCAAACTCTAGTTTTACTGCCTTGGGAATTGATTGTGCTGCGGAGACTATCATTGAGAAAAGAGGAAACATATGCTTTGGACTATTGATCGGTGACAAAAGGGATAGGGAAAAGGAAAATCTTGCAATGAAAATTGAAGCAAGCTCTATAAATAACACAAAATCCAAATTTTAATATTTTACTCCTGATTTAAAGTCCTTTTAATACAATTCTTTTTATAAATTAGCTATACTCGTATTCTTCAGATATGTGAATACCATAAAATTTGCTAAAAATTTGACCAGATACCAACTTACATCTTTAAGGGTGGGTGTTGAAGTAACACATGTAAGTTCCTAATTACCAAAGTTTGTTGGCTTTGCAACATATATGTATGATCAAATTCATATTGCTTACTATCTCTTGGCTTTGCATCTGAACACATAAACATCTCTCCTCTCTCTTTACCAAACTCTAGTCGACAATGTTTTTTTTCCTCTTCTAGATCCATTAAAGATGGATGATTTATAGTCAATTTTAACGTAAAATTTTAAATTATTTTACTTTCTCTGTTAGTTAAATAAGCGATCAGATATATAAAAGGGATATTATTGTAAAGAAATCATTAATACATAACACACATGTAGAAATTTGAAGAATGATTTTTAGTAAGGGACCACAAATATGAAAAATGGGTCTTAAATTTAAGCACAAAGGATATGATTAAATTCCATTTTGGTTAGTAATTTCATTAAAAGCAAACAAGTACTGCTAGTCAATAGCATAGACTGGAATTCCATGGTGTTTTGACCATTCTCTCAACTGTATTTCAACTCTCCATTAACTATCTTCCAAAATTCTAGCCAATCTGTAATGACACATAAAGACTTAATGTTGAAGATGACATCACATGCTAAAGACGGATAAACGACCAATTGACCACGACACATTACTGGAACAATACAAACAACCAAGCACATAACCACCATAACCAAATGCTCCCAACCCTACCAACTTTATTTTTTACCTTACCTACATACACATTTCAAGCTCCGACTACTATATGTTTGTTCATATTCTCATTTTATCTTTTGTATAATTCACATTCTACTCATTGATTGATGATAAAGATACCTACTTCCATTATCTTGTCAGTTTATTCTAGATATAGACCAATAATTCTGAATTTTTTATCTCACTAATGTAGCTATTTCCATCAATTAATTTTACAAAACAATGACACCGTAATTTTGTTAAAATTTTAAAATATGATTGTTTCGTCCAATAAGGAGGTTGATATAAGGTGACCAATAATTCTTAAGGTGTGAGTCTAACACTAGCCTATTGAATAAAAAAAAAAAGTAGTTTTTCCTAAAATTATGGTTGTTCGTGGTGATTCTATCCAACTCACTTTGGTATCATCTTAGATTTGACGATTTGTTCGAACTAAGACGAACACCTATGATTTTTCAATGGTTATGTTTTTGGGTCTTGTTAACAAGTGTTCCGGACTACTTTTTAAGCATTTCAAAAGAAGAAATTATTCTTTAAAAAAATCAAATATTTCAATTTCTGATGCATTGATTACATAAATTTTCAAAAAAAAAAAAAAAGTTACTTCATCTGTCCCATTTTAAATGACTTACTTAAAGATGTACACTATTCACATAACATATTTTGACTATATTTTTCTACTAATATACACAACTATAACATATAAGATGTTAGATTTGTCTTTAATGAATACTTTCAAAATATCAAATTTTCTTAATTTTTTCGAATATATTATTCAAGATATTTAAGCTCAAAATTATACATTATCGTGCGTAAAAAAGTCAACTATGTTTCATGTATTATACGAGGAGAGAGTACTATTTAAAGGTCTTAAAAGGAGTATCCGGACACTTAGATAACATTTTTTTAGCCTTTGCCAAATCCCTCACTCAATTTTAAGAAATCGCCGTGATGCCAAATATAAACTATAGTTTCAAACATGCAATTAGCAATTAGTAGCCAAATCATGAACTTAAAATACAAAACACAAATTGCATAACTAAAACTATTTATACAAAAGCAATAGTAAAATGACTATAACCGATCAATCCCCAAAGCAGACCAAAGTTTAGCAATAACAATGATAATCTACATCTAAATACAATAACAACATTAATTATTCTGTCAATTAAAAAGAAAAAAAATAAGAGATTTAAAAAGTAAAAACTAAACCCTAAAACCCAACACCAGCCGGAGCTCCGACTCCAAGGGTCGCCGGAGGAGGATGCGGCTCAAGTTTCCGATTGTTCCAAAAACAAGAAGCCTCCGGGGCAAGCTTCGTCGCGGACCTCATCGGCTCGGACTTACAGCGCGTGAGTACAAACGGCTCATACCCATTACGAGATTTTGAGCACCCCACCAACTTCTGCTCAATCATCGTCGCCATTGACATCCCGGCGCCGGTCACCGGCAAACAACATGAAGATCTCGGCGGCTGCATCAACGGCGGATGAGTAGGCTTCACCTTAACTTTTGGCTTTGTAGATGAAGATGATTCCACGGTGACCTTTTTCTCCACTCCGGCGGGTTTTCCGGTGGGTCTCTCCGGTAACCACCGTATAAAATCAGTGCTGCATACCCATGTTTCCTTTGATACTTCCATTGAAAGTTTTGGTTCACACATCATCAATAACAAGCATTCTGGCAATGTTTCTCTTTCTCTCTCTTCTTTCTTTGACCCATTCTCTCGCTCCGCTGACCCGACAAGACCCACTTCCGGGTCGGTTCCTTGATGGGTTGTTTCTTCTTCCTCTGTTGAAACTTTTTCTTCTGTTGCTGATTCTACTTCTGCTTCATAGTTTTCTTGTTCTGAAGAAGCTATGAAAGTTTCAGGTGAAGAAGAGGAAGATGAAGAAGAAAGTTCTGAACTTTCTTGTTTTTCTTCATCTTCTCTTTGATGGGTTTCTTCTGTTTCTGGTTTTTCAAGATCTGCATGAAGTGAATCAACTAAAACACAAGGAAAGGTTTCAACTTTATCATCATCATCAATGGCATTTCCATTACCAACTTCATCTTCATCTTCATCTTTCTCTTCAACTTCCTTGGTAATTTCTTCATCAACTTCTTGGTTTGTTATGCTTTGAATTTCATTGTTTTCCTCACTAGCTTGGGTTTCACTTTCACAAATGCTATCTTCTTGTGATACTCTTTCAACTTCTACTACTTGTTTTGTTTCTTCTTCAACTTGCTCCATTTCAATGTTTTGTTCGTTGTTGTAACCTTCTTCTACTTCTTGTTCCTCTTCATGTTCAACATCAACATCTACAACTTCATCTCCACTACCCTCCTCTTGTTCTTGCTCTACATCTTCAATTTGATGATGTTCTTCAACTTGGTCTTGTTCTTTGTGAAGAGGTGATTCCCAAAAACGGTTAGCCAAAGCAGCCATTTTAACAGGATCAGATCTACACCTCATCAACAAAAGAGCATTCTTTGGTGGAACACAAATACTAACTCTACCTTTCTCTTCATCTTCTTCTACTTCACCACCAAACTCTTCTTGTATCTTTTCATCAACCAAATCAATATCAAGATCTTCAAAAATATGTCTCCTTTGACTATAACTCCTTTCACCACCTTTCTCTCTTCCACCATCATCCTCATCATCCATTACCATCTCCATCTCATCATGATGCTCCATCATCACCTCAATCTCTCTCCCTTTTCCATCACCATCTTGATAAGCCACCAACCATCTTGCAAATGCAGCTCCACATGAACCTTCTCTACTATGTTCACCACTAGATCTTACTCCTCCTCTTGCTTCTAAGCTACCCTTTTCCTCTTTCTCTCTTTCATTTGACATACAAGAAGACCTACAGGGAAAAAAGCAACTAAACTCTCTCAAAGCTTCACATATTGTCAAAGGCAAATGAACCCATCTTTGATTCCTATGTTTCAAACACTCTTGTTGCAAACTTTGATGATTTTGATACAAACTTTGACTATTCTGTCTAGTTAGATCTGGATTTGTTCCTTCACCACCACCTCTTCTAAAACTAGCTTCACCTCTTCTCTTTGATCTTGACCTCATTTTCTTCCCTTGTTTCTTTGTCTTCACTCTAACTTGTCCAATGCAAGTTACTTTAGGTGATGAAGGCTCTGGATTCTCAAAACCACACCCTCTTTTCTTTCCACCTGTTGGAAACATTGGTGAAGCTTGACCACCTTTCATACTACCGTTGCTCTTCAATCTTCTGCTTAAGGAAGATGAGAGTGATATCTGTGGTTGGTCTCTGCTACGGCTAGGGCTTAAGATTGATTTTGATGAAAGCTTCATTGATGAAGAAGATAAACGTGAAGTGAAACAAACAAAGAGTTCACTTGTGCTACTATTGTTACTTGTTGTACGATGATGTTTTTCTGTTTCCATTATTATTTTTTTCAATTAAACATGGCTACTACTATTGTGTGAGAAAATTAAGATTTTTTTTAAAAGGGTGTTAGAAATGAAGGATCTTTGATTGGTTTGTATGGTGGGGTGGTCTATGTGTGAAGAGATTGCAAAGGTGAGTAGAACATGTGAGTGAAATAGAGAAAGGGGAAAAAGGGGTTTAATGGATATGGAAGGTGACGAAATGCTTGTTTGTCTTTAGCAAAATGTAACCTAGTGGATGTAGGGTCTTGTTGTCAATTGCTGTTTTTGTTTATATGACAAAAATACCCTTCTTTTCATGTGCAAATTCTTTAGGTTAATTCATGTTTTAATATGAAGATAAAAAGTAAAAAAGAATATAGATTTTTTTTAAAGAAAGGGTAAAAGAATATAGTTAAAAGTAAATAGATTTTTTTTTTAATTAACCTTTCAATTTTTAGGAAAAATGGATTTTAATAATCTGAAATTTGGTCTAAAGATAAGTAAAGGATGACAAGAATAAAATATTTGTATTTTAATGTTCAGATTACACAACTTTTTTGTTGACAATAATAAGTTTTATGAACATGAAAATATATGATTATTTTCCCATGTATAATTAGATTTTCTTTATATAAGAAGTTGAGTTGTCCCCAATGTGCAGCTCAATCGGTTGAACTGGTTGAACTATGACATCTAAAAGAGTTGAGAAGGAGATTAAGAATTTTAACTCTAGCTAGTTACTTCATTAAAATATCAAGGATTTTGTTAACGAATGTTCTAAAAGCACTCTTTAGGAATTTCTAATTAAAAAATTATTTATTGAAAAAACTTAGTACTTCAATTTTGGATGCATTAAGTGCATAAGTTTTCATAAAATTTTACCATCTAAAGTCCTTAATGAGTGTTCTTAGGGCACTCATTAACCGTCCTTAAAGAGTGTCCTTAGAGCACTCATTAACATTCCTTAAATATCTTAAATATTAAATACAACTATCATTTATCTACTCCTTCCGTTTCAAAATGGGTGTCATTTTAGCAAAATAAAATTGTTTCAAAATGAACATCATTTTCACTTTTCAATGCACTATTAGTTACTTTTTCCCAATAATACCCCTTAATTATTACTATGTACACTGCTTCCAAAGTACTACATTTTACTTTAATTTATAATGATGAGAAATGCATCAATAGTTAACAGGGCTATTTTAGTAAAAGTGTCATGTCTATAGACAACATTATTGTATTTCTTAATATGTGTGTAACAACATTAAACCTTAAACGACACTTATTTTAAAACAGTTGGAGTATAAAAAATAAAATAAAAACTCTATTAAAGTTGAATGTGTCTAATGGAATATTTGGATCGGAAGTGGGAGTAATCCTAATTTTGACAAAATTATACTTAGTTTTAACAAAATCATAATGCTATCATAATTTTGTGCTCATATACATTCACTAAATTTCTTAGTGCCGATGAATCTTATGTTATTATTAGATGTTTAAGATAGTGTGATATGATTCATTCAAATGATGAATCCTATGATCAAAGGGAATGGAGTTCGGGTTTGAATGCTTGTTTGGGAAGTACTCAAGTCTCAAGGTTCTTCTTTTTGTTCAGCAGAAAAGGGGAAAATGATATGCGTGCACGAGTCTTTTGACAGATCAACAACTTTGGTAATGACAGAAAGTAGTGGAAAAAGATGAAAAAGAATAGAAAAAACCTCATGAGTGGAAAAGAAATTTGAGTTGGAGAACCAATATGAGATAAAAATAGGCATGTATGTATCAACTACAAGAAGAGAAAAGGGTCATTTTGGGGAAGTATCATTATGTATCCATCAAAATCAATATGATTTGAGATAAATAATGTCTTAAATATTTTTTTCTTCTTGATATGATGTGATTTTTTAACAATTGATACTATAAAACTATAGTTTTTGATCAACAATCAAACCGAAAGTGCAAAATTTTAACTTATAAGAACGTTTTTAAAACAAAAATCCTACCTAATTGTAGAAAATTGGTCAAAGTCTCTTTTCAAGGGTCAAAATCAGTCTCGAATCCAATTTTGTTGGTTACACCTAGAATCCAATTTGAGAAAACTTGCTTGCTACATGTATTCTTTCTTCTTGGTTTCTTATATCTTTACTCATTTGATTTTTGGTTAAAACTATTTTTTATTAGACTTTAGTTACTATTGAATGAACTATGAATTAGTTACATCTTTTTTCTTTGGTTTAGTTTGATTTGCTAAATAGATTTGCAAAATAGTATGTATCAGCCATAATAACACAACATAAGACAAATAAAATATGACAAATTTTTATAGTATTGAATAATATTTGATCTTATATGATTTTTGATGAACAAAAAACTATTTTTGTATTTTAGATAATTTTTACGTTGGACAAAAAGTTGTGCCACAGTTTAATGAATGACATAAATTTATGTTTTTCTCATGTCTCTTGCTTCTAATTTGTCTTATCTCATAAACGGTTTTACAAATCAAATAAAAGAAATTGTCTTGTATTGTCCTTCATTTTTTAGCATATCAAACACATTCTTTAACACCAAAAATATAATAGTTTTAAAGGAATTCAATATATTTTCATATATAATAATTCACACTCTATTCCACTTCTAATCATGGGAAATGGTTGGAACCAAGGAGAGCACCGAATTGAATAAACATAAACATACATAAGACATATATGAGTATGTGATCCCATTTGAGATGTGTTATCTTTCAACAAATATTTATATGTAGCTGAGAAAGGAACGTGGCCAGATCATTGAAGAAGGATGCAGAAGCAGACGAAGTAGAAATCAATGGTGGACAAATTATAATTTGCCTTGGGAGTATCGTATTCTTTAACAAAATTCATGACAAGTACAGACATTAATATTTTATGTTTCAATAAAAATACTAAAATAATGAACAGTGTACTATGTACTACAGTGTCTGTCTCTAACTCCTAGCTTTTCCCATTTCTCAATTTTAATTTTCACAGTCCTTCTCACAAGACACTATTATTATTCTTACTTGTTGTTTTCTTAACTGCTAATTTTTTTTTTCTTTCACTTAGGATGGAAAACAACATTTTTAATCATTGCAACATTTATTTATAAACATTGGACAAATAATAATTATAAAATTCATATAAACTTACATGCTTGAAATCACATTAAATTTGAACTATAATATAATCATTTTTTTACAATTTGAACTATAATTTTGTTAAAAGTTTAAAATGCAGGTTTTATTAATTTTTTTACAATCACATTAAGTTCGTTGTTAATCAAAGGATCAAACTCCCACAACTAATATTTGCTTATTTTAAATAAAAAAATTGTATTCAAACTTAATTTAACCTTTTTGCTCATAAACTTAATTTTTAAGTAAGATAAAAAAGAAAATTAAAAGTGGCATTTAGGAAATAAAAATGAGAAAATAAGGGTGGTTTGGAAAGGATGCCATGCCACATGGGAATTAGAAAGAGGAGATTAATAGGATAGGTACAAGGTGAAAAAACAAACAATGAGGAAGGTGCATCGCACGTGACCACACTTCAAAAGCTTTGCAAATTCATCTTGAGTAATATAACAAGGCTTTCTTCATACAATACTATGGATTATTCTTTTCTTCTTCATGTTATGTTACTGTCTATATATGCTCATTTACTTATCGATTAAATTACACTTACACGAGTTTTATGATCTAGTTTAACAAACAACGTCGATATTATTATACTAACTAAACATATTTATTTCAATATTTGATACTTCACGATTGTGTGAGTTTTAAGTAATATTTATCACTTCATAAATATAACCAAAAAATGCTCACACAAATATTTAAGGGTGTGTATATTTAAAGGAAATAATCATGTGAGGAAAGGAGACATGTTTGGCATCACAATGTTTCAATTAGAATAATGTCCATGTCTTAACGAATACATGCAGCTAACAATGAAAAGGAAAAGGAAAAGTTGAAGAACTAATAAGGGACCAAGAAAAAAATACAATACACATGAAAAGTGTATGCACGCGCATGAAAAGGAGAGTAGTCATAAGATTTTATAATAGGCTTAACGTTCCTTTTTGCTTAGAATTGTGCTTTTGATTTTTTGACTCACTATGCTCCCCACGTATATCATAGAAATCTGCGCACACGTGGCGCGTGCAATGAAAAAAACTTGTCATTGCAAAAACTTGATCAACCATTCAAGACTCAAAATCATAATGAAATATATATTCAACATTTTTAATCATTAGTACTTGTTTAGTAAAAGAACCATTAATACTTGTCTTTTGTTTTTTTTACAAAATCATTAATATTTGTTAACAAGACCGTTAATTAAATGATGGTGGCCATATAGCCACATATATTGGTAAACAACCCTACATATAACGATCTCATTTCAAGTCACATGCACAAAGAAAATGCATTGAATACTAATATAGGCTAAACATAGTGTGGTCCTGCATCTTCATGAAGAGCTTACTCAATTCAATAGAAAGAAAGAAGCAGGACACAACACATAACATATCCTATCCTATCCTATGATCCTAACTCCAAAGTTGAATGATAACCAAAATAATAAGTGGGTCAAGGTTACTTGAAAAGAAGGGTCTTGACCATGCATTAACCACTACTTGACAAAACTGCTACTACTAAATGTGCATTATGGAAACAGGAAAGCAGATTGTATAAATACTACTCCTCCAATTAAGAATTCAATAACTTTTCTTTTTCATTGCGGGTTTTTATCGATAAATAATACATTCTTCGGCCACTATTATAATTAAAAATCAATATTTTAGATTCATTTATTAAATGATGTATATGGTCTATGATAAAGATTATATACATTATTAATTGAATGAATCTAAAATATAAGTTTTTGTCTATAATAGTGACCAGAGCGTATATTAAAAGATATACATGACATGACATAAATCTATTTTTAATCATATTTTTTTATGTTCTATAGTTTCTGGGATGAAAGTAGTTATATTTATTGTATTGTCAAACGCTAAATATGAAGATATCTTTCAATCGAATTTTGGTTCCTACATTGTAAGAGTTTTGCCTCTTCCACAGGACCTAACTTTGTTGCTTTTTTTTAATTATTTTTTTAAGAGTGTATCACAATCTTAAGCGTTATGCAATATAGAATTGATAGTAATATAATTTTTGGGGTTTTCTGCATGAGACCCGGCTTTGAGGTAAAGGCAACACCAAAAAGGGCATGTTATGCTTTTCAAGGTTAATAATACTTTCAAAAAGGTGATAACTATTTAGTTGATTATTGGAAACGATACAAATACATGAGGGAAAATAAAAGTGTGTCACCCCTAATTTAATGTTGCAATATGTACAATATAATCAAGTTGTCCATTCATCCAACCCTCCTGATTTGGTGACCACTGGTAGGCTCATCTAAGTGTCCATACAGCCCATGTTGGATCATGGCCCACCAGACCCAATATTATTGAACAATCGTATTCAAGTGAGTTTTTTTTTATTTTTTTATAAGATTCAAGTGAGCTTAGAGTGTGTTTAAAAGAATTTGTTTACGGTCCTTGTGAACATAGCTCAGTTGGTATGAACAATGCATAAAATATGCAAAGTCTGGGGTTTAAATCCCGGCCACCACAAAAAACAAATTAATTTGTTTACAACTTTTAACCTACCCACAAATTGAAAATTGACCTAAGATAAAAAAAAAATATTGATAATTTGTCAATATTGTTTATGTTTTTTTTAACTTCCTTCGGTTCCAAAAAAAAACAGTATATAGTAATCCGAAGTTTGCACGCGAGGTAAGTAAAGTTTGATTAAAAATTATTTTTATCAAAGATCAAATCTAGATTATCCCAAACAATTTGATTTGTACTAGATAGCTTATGTATTTTTTATTTTTTTTAATAAGATAGCTTATGTTTTATTATAACAACATATCATTTATATTGAAATAACTTAACTACATTATGCTTTTTAGTATCAATAACAATATATAAAGGGGCCATACTTTTTCTTCCATTTTTCCTCTTTGTTTAAAATACTTCATCATTTTTATAATATTATTTAAGTTACCAATTAAGAAACTAGTTAAATTCCATTAAAATATAAACAATTCACAACAATAGAAACAATATTTGTTTAGGAGAGGAACAATATTGAATACTAAAAAAAAACATTATGTTGATCTTATATAAAAATATAGTGTTTTGATGTAACATTTTTTATTCTAATTTTACCCTTCAATTAATTATTTTTACTCCTTCCGCCCCACATTTAGTGACTATTTTGATCATTTCACATAGATTAAGAAAAATTTATAGATGAGAGAGAGAGAGAGATATTTTACTAAATTACTCCCCCGTCCCAAATT
>Ga0315913_1003337_pt1 | contig 19240 bp, 10 predicted proteins | sample MpolsnodulesMG_FD_207736 | JGI IMG/M metagenome (GOLD analysis project Ga0315913, IMG submission 207736) | Medicago polymorpha root nodule microbial communities from Los Angeles, California, United States - small nodules | ecosystem: Host-associated > Plants > Roots > Nodule | place: USA... | reverse complement strand
CAGAATTGTGGTCAAATACAGCTTCAGTTTTGGTTTAGTCAACATAAAAAACCGCAATGTCGCGGCTCAAGTTGCGGCTTCATAGCTTTATCTAAAATTCTGCTTGTACCTAGTTTAGTTATTAAGGCTAAGTTTGGGTTGACTTATAACGTCAAGCTTTTCAGTTAAGTTAAGTTTATAGTTGTCTTACACGGAAGTTCCTTATATTATAAGTTTATAGGTGATTAAAAAGAAGTTAAACGATAAAGCTTCTGAAAAAACGAGTTAGGTTTATTTCAATTTATGCAAAAAACTGTAAAAAAAACTCATAATCAGAACAATGTTACTTCTATTATTTTTTCGTAAATGTTCGTGGAGAAGTTTATCTAGACAGACTCTATGTGTCCCAGCCTTTGGGCTCAGAGGCTACTGAATTGTGTGGCCATGGTTTGTAGTGATATCGATGACTTATGAATGAGGTATGCTATTTGTTACGAAGAAATTGGCATAAGAAACACACGAATACACATGTGGCAGTTTTTCATAGAAACTCGAGAGTCGAGACAGCTTCTTGTATGTTATCAATCAAATGTTTTGTTTTTCACTCTTGCCATTACTTTCCGTAATGTTCAACATTTCTTTTATGAGTTGCTACTCGCAACATGTTCTTTGACTATTTTCATCTATCTGTGGTTTATTATAATATGAAAGTTCTAAAATTTTGTAACTGTATGATATCAGTTGCTGCAATTAATAGATTATATGCTGCATTGGGCAACCCGGTTCTTCCTGGGTGGGTTGCTAGTGCGGGAGACCCGTGCGGAGAAGCGTGGCAAGGCGTTCAATGTAATGATTCACTCATACAAGAAATGTATGTTATCACTTTTCTTGCTTCTATATAGCGATTATATCTTACAAAGTAAATGACTGTTTGCAAACTTATCTATGATAGAACTCTGATTGGTGCAAATTTGGGAGGAGTATTGGGTGATAGCTTGGGGCCGTTTGTTTCTATCAAATCAATGTAAATGAAACACTCTATCTCTCAAAACTTTGATACTTTTTGTGTTGCATTCTCTGCATCTTTTTGTATATTTTTCTTCTGCTTCACCTTTGCTAATTGCTTCATGTTTTTCGGGTTAGATCTCTAAGCAACAACCACATTGGAGGAAGTATTCCATCAAGTTTACCTGTCACATTGGAATCCCTGTACGTGTTACCTACATGTTTAATACTATCTCTAATTCTCTTCCAATAAATTATGCAAAATGATAAGATGGTTTGTACTTTCACAGTTTTCTTTCAGGTAACCAGCTCACTGGAAGTATTCCAGTCTCTTTATCAACATTGACAGAACTGACTGCCATGTGAGTTTGTTACTTCTTCTATATTAATATTATATTCTAACGGTAGCTGATGTTAACCGTTATGTTAGTTTCTAAAATGAGATCGAATCATCTCCTTTCAGGTCTCTTGATAATAACCTGTTAACCGGAGAAATACCAGATGTCTTTCAGTCTCTAACGCGATTGACCAATCTGTAAGGCCTCATTTCAGTTACTCTTTCACAATCTCACACACACACATACATTGTTGAATGAAATTCTTTTAGCTTCGTTGTACATAAAAACTATTTGATGAGCTACACACTGCTATGCAGAGATTTATCTCATAACAATTTGAGTGGGGAATTGCCTCCATCTGTAGAGAATTTATCAGCTGTGACCACCTTGTGAGTATCGTTTCTTGAGAAGGTGATTTGTATCTTTGTTATCTGTCAATCGATCTAACCTTTTCCTTGTTGGCAGAAATTTACAGAACAATAACCTGTCTGGGACACTCGATGTTTTGCAAGACCTTCCACTGACAGATTTGTACTTCTCTTGACCATGTTTCTTATAAAATTTGCATGACATTAGCATGATTAAAATAAACATTTAGACTTTGTATTTCAAATGACCCATAGTTATTTTTTAAGATAAAAATGCATATGATTTTACTCATTTGGATTTTGGTCCCTGAGGGACCAATGCTTTTATAATTAGAAACTGTAAAGATCAATTCTTCATAAAAATTGGGACCAGTACCATATAAGATAAAAAAATTAAATGACTGAAGAATATTGGGACAGTTCCTTAAAAGCATGAACCATAGTCGATAAGAACAAAACTAAAGAGATCAATAATACCTTTGTTCCCACTAGAGTGGGGTCAGCCACATGGATCAGACGATGCCATAAAATCCAATCGTGTATTTGGGTCAAAACCTATAAATCATATTCTTAGTGATTTGGTTGATATATTTTCTTAGTCTCCTTGTATCTCTAACTATTGGACTATTCCTCCACCTAAAATGTTATTTTACCATATCTGAGACACTGAGTATATTTTTTTGTTGGGTTTTTTATGGTCCAATTAACAATAAATTCCATAAAACATTTTGTGATTATAACTATAGAGACCAATATCCATTGAAAAAATAATTGGGACCAAAATTTAAATCGGGTTAAGCTGCCGGTTAATAATTTACTTTAGCCTATCATTAGTTCAGAAACTTGTTTTTTGTTATTTTTAATGCATTTTAGAGCTATTGGGAAATTGAAAATTCGAAATGCATATTAGGATTTGATACAATTTTTTTAGTTTTTCGATTACAGTCATTCTCTTTGAATACACACTTATTCTATCTTATTCGAACAGGAATGTTGAGAACAACCAGTTTTCTGGACCAATACCTCAAAAGTTGTTAACCATTACCAACTTCAGGTGAAAATCTTAGAACACAGTATTTTCTTCTTTATCCTTAAATGAGATTATTTCTTGAGTCAGAAGATGGAAATAGAACTTGAAAATATATGTAATCCTGTTAATGCCAAAGATGTGCAGTGTTGCAATTAAACAAAGTATTTTGGCAAAATCTGTAGCACTGCAATGCAGAAAAACAACCAATTGTATGCTGCCTCCATTTAATACAGCCAGGCAATATAAACTATACATGTAATGTAAGATAGCATAAGTCTCGGAGCATTGAGAGATACGAGTTGAGATGTTCTATAGTCCGTGTGAATTTGACTAGGTTTATATTTTTATAATTTTTTTTCGGTTTTATTTTTGCTCTAGATAAATTTGCACTCAATAAATTTTTTAAACAATCTGTGATGAAGGTCCTATGTAGGATTGAAAGTATGATGTATTATAATAGTGCTTGAAATATGCGTTTATTGACTTGGTAAATCAAATGCCATTGTTTTCTCTTTGTAATTTAAATGGAGGGGAAAGATGAAAAAGGATAATGGTAAACATTAAGTTTCACTTAAAGAAGTGGTCACTGGACTATTGGCTCTTGGTCAAAACTGAAAGCACAATACCTAGCAGTTTATCATCATCATCATCACCATCACCGTTATTTTGCAACTTTCTTGTGTCTATATTAGAAAAATGAAGTCTCTATTCCTTTATCAAAGTTTCCGCTATTTTCTGTTTTTTTTTAATTTATTTCTGTATCAAAACAGAAATTTGAGTGACATATATCAATATTATTTATAATTTTGATACTTCAACAACTCATTGTGATATTTATATGCAGAAAAGATGGAAACCAATTTGACCTCAATAGTAATGTTACTATAGCACCAGCTCGCCCACCTCATTCTCCGGTAACAGCATCTCCAGTAACAACATCACCATCAGGAACTGTAGTTTCTGGGACACCATCTTCTGGACGTGTACCTACTAAACAGGCTGGTGGACCAACTGCATCAAAGGATTCAAGTTCCGGGAAATCGAAAAAAAATACCAAAAGAGTGGTTTGGATAACTATTTCTGGTGTATTGGGGTTTATCATCTTGGTACTGGCACTTCTTCTCTTTCTTCCAAGATGTAGCAAAAGGGAACGGGTCGGCAGAACTTCTAAGCAACACCAGATTGGAGCGTATGGAGGCGAAAGAACGAATCCTTGGAATAATGGGGCTCTAGTCCAACCACCTAGTCAAACTGAGAAAGGCAAATTTATTTACTTATGTTTTTTGTTTCATAATTCATTTTCTAACATTTAATTTTCCCTTGTAAGGACATTACCATTTTAATCATTTGAATTTCTTTATAAAATTTTGATTCTTGAACAGTACCAAAAGCGGCTGTTGTAAGGCCAAAGGAGAATCATCAAGCAGAGAAAAATGTACAAAGAGTGGAAGCATTGCCAAAGCTATTAAGTCATGACATAGATATGAGTGGACTAGATGTAGATTCAATGCCACCTCCACCTCCACCTCCTCCTCCGCCTCCTGCTCCACCACTTGCTACCGAGAAGGTGATCGTCGAGCCAACCACATTCCCCGGAGGGTCCAACATTAATCCTTCCAAAAGTAGTCTGGTTCCTCCAACATTTGCAAAATCGTTCACCATTGCAGCCCTTCAACAGTATACAAATAGCTTTTCTCAAGACAATCTTATAGGATTAGGCATGTTGGGGAGTGTATATAGGGCAGAGCTTCCTAATGGGAAGGTAAGACTGTTGCTTATCAGTTGCGCATGTTTTCTATAGAACGACTGATGAAATAGATGACACAAAATCGCTTTATATTTGTTTTCTCTGTCTACTTCTGCTTTTATTATTTTGCCAAAACATTTCCTGAACGATGTGTGAATGAGATAAATGAATATATTTTTATTCATATGTTTAACTATTAATATGCTCTAATCATATCTTGATTCAGATTTCCCTTGCTCAAAAAGTCTTGTTAATGTTTTATGTACTAGGATTGATTAAAGTCTTGACACTTGCTCTCTGTATGAATTGTTAGATACTTGCCGTGAAGAAACTAGACAAGAGAGTTTCTGATCAAGAAGATGCTGAGTTTATTGAACTGGTTAACAATATTGACAGAATTCGGCATGCAAATATTGTTGAGCTTATCGGTTACTGTCTAGAGCATGGACAGAGGCTTCTAATCTATGAATACTGCAATAATGGATCAATGTATGAAGCACTTCATTCAGATGATGAGTTCAAAACAAGACTGTCTTGGAATGCTCGTATTCGGATAGCACTTGGGGCCGCAAGAGCCTTAGAGTAAGTCCTAGTGACTATTGACACTGAGAAAAAATATATTCCTTTATAAAAAAATAAATAATCCTAGGTTGTTGGTTTGTAGCCTATTGTGTATTCAGTTTTTTTTTCCTTTTCAAATGGAGTTTATCGAGTATGCCTTGGTTGTTTAATTTCAGGGTGGAAGTCTATTTATTTTTGCTAATTTTTGAAATTAATAATCATCTACTACAACTTTCTGCAAATTTGAATCGCTAAACTAATAAAATATAAGATTTACCAATAAAGCATCTTTATGTGAAACTTATGAGTCTAATACTTGGTGTTGACCTTGTCAAGGTACTTGCATGAGCAATGTCAGCCACCTGTTATACACAGAAATTTCAAGTCTGCTAACATTCTCCTTGATGAAGATCTATCTGTGCGTGTATCTGATTGTGGTTTGGCTCCATTAATAACTAAAGGTTCTGTACGTCAGGTAAGAGAGTATAAGATATTGTAAACAAATGTTTTTGCATTATTTCGAAACGAAGGGAGTAATTATTGTCAGTTGATGTAATTTGCATTTTAACAGTCTGATAACATTCATACATTTTCAGCTCTCAGGACAGCTGCTAGCAGCTTACGGCTATGGGGCTCCAGAATTTGAGTCGGGAATTTACACCTACCAGAGTGATGTTTACAGCTTTGGAGTCGTTATGTTAGAACTTTTGACAGGCCGTCAGTCCTATGACAAGTGAGACACTTTAACAAAAATACTTCGGTATCTATTTTTGGCTTTTCGTGGACTTAAATTTTTGTATTGTGCATATTTTGAACAGAAAACGTCCTCGAGGTGAGCAGTTTCTTGTAAGATGGGCAATTACTCAACTTCATGACATTGATGCATTATCAAGGATGGTTGATCCTTCTCTAAATGGAGCTTACCCTGCCAAATCATTGTCAAATTTTGCAGACATTATTTCTAGATGTGTTCAGGTAAGCTATTCATTCGGATCCGGATTCCATGTTGTTGGAGAACAGTACATTTACACGCAGTAAACAATCTCTAGTGTTAATTTGAGACCGGATGACTCAGATTACACATAGCAAAGTCAGTTTTCAATGACCTCGGCCATTGACTTATATCTAACGGTTCAGATTAAAATCTGTGTGACGTTGTTTCAACATGGAATCCGTTTCCCGTATGAACTTAAGTTTCAGTTTTGCATAGTTTACTGATTATGTCATGTAACTGATTTCCTCTTTTTGTATATAATAAATACAATGCAGTCTGAGCCAGAATTTCGACCAGCGATGTCGGAGGTTGTCTTGTACTTGCTAAATATGATAAGGAGGGATTCTCAACAAAATGAATCAAATGAAAGATGAAAATGGTAATGATATTTGGATTTATGATTGAATTGCAAGAAGATTTTACCTGCAAATTTCAGAATCTCAACTATTGAAGACATGCATGTTACAACATCCTATAGGAGGGTTTGTTACTTCCAAATTCCAATGAAATACTAACCATTCAATATGCACATGCCGTGTTCTGCAAGGAGGTTTATCCAATCAGCTTCAGAGAATTGTAGGCACCAACACCCCTGTAGTTATTATATTTATAATTTAATGTGTGATAATTTTCATGGTTCATTAAACCATGCCCCATGTTACCTTGGTAACTGACCCATTTATTTATTTGATGATTGTTCCATATTGTTGGTGATGGAATGTGATTCTGTAGCAAATTATAGTTACTAGTATTTTATTATGTCCATTCTTGGTGATGAAATAAAATTTTGATAATCCTTGTACCAATTCACGTTCAAGCATTGGGCTATACTCCTTGGGAGACAAATATACTAATTAGTTATAATATTCTTTTTTTGGTAACAAAATATATGTATATGTTCGGAGGGTATAATTAGTTATATAATATATTTTTTTTATACTGAAATTGGTTGTAATATTTGAGATGTGAATATCTTTTTTTTTCTCTTTCAAGTTATTTAGTGGTTAGAGTTCACCTTTTTTTTAAGCTGAATAAGTGAGGTATCCGGGTTCGAATCCTGGTCCTTGCATATCTATTTCAAGATGTATGTTACTAAACTAAAAATAAATATCAATGGTTAGTCAAAATAAATAAATAAAAAGAAAAGGGGAAATGGATTGTTAGTCTAAACTTGTAATGTAGGGGTATATTTATCTCTCTAAATGGAAGAAATGAAGAGATCATAAATGAAGATGATCTTAGTCCAAAAATTTAATTCAAACCCATTAAATTTTTTGTTTTATGTTTAGGTCTAAAAACTGCATCAAACCAAATTTCCAAATAAATTCACCTGAGTATCAGTTTCAACTTTACTTTCAAGTTGTTAAACCAAAAAAGATGCTGTTTTTAAGTATTTATTTATCATTACATTTTTTTTTATAAAAGTTTAATCATTATGTTATAACCTCTTTTTTACGGTAAGCATTATAAATTATAACTTATGAATTTGTTTTGATAGTATAAAAAAAAGTCTTATCATTATATTTTAGAAAATAAGTTTATTAATTTCAAAATATGTTAACCAATTGAACCAATGATACATTGTGAGAAATGAGCAATAACAATCTCTTTCAACCATCTCTAACGCTTACTCTTGTATCGGATGAAATTCATGTTAACCCCACCACTTTATGTAAGACTCATTTTCAAAATATTCTTCAAACCAAACCAAATATAACCAACTGTGTTATATTTTTTTTTCCTTTTGTGTTAACCCCCGGTTACTAGGGGAAGGGAACCATAGTAATCTGAAGTTCGATTGATATGTAAGTAAAGTTTGATAAAAAAATTGTTTCATCCAAAATCGAACTCATATTCTCACAACAGATTGTCTTTTGGTGGAGCTGATTATTCACTTTAACTCATTCATTTGTCGAAAATGGTTAAAATTGTTTCTCTCTCCATAATCTACCTGGTGTTTTCTATATGTCAATCAAATCTTGTTATAAAACTAAGGAGAATGTCAACTAGGGCCCTAATAGCATTGATAATTGATGTATTTAGTTTAGAATATAAATCAAATACATCAATTATCCAATGTATCTAAAAGTCAATTGTTTCTTATATATAGGATCGGAGGGAGTAAGTTTTTATAAAAAAAGGTAGTGTATTTATTACCTTCATTAAAAGTAAAATCTTACATTTTTAAAACAAAATTTCTATTGAAAAATTCCTTAACCGGTGTCTCGGAAACACTAGTTATCAAGACCTTAAAACTAATTATGATGAGATGAGGTCGCATTTACATTCAACTCATACATGAATTTTTTTTATTTTAAAAAAGGTTAACAAAGTAAATCAGTGATGTTTGTTGAGAAAAATATTTCAAAATCAGACCAAATCTAATCACCTACTACTATGTTTAAACGGAGTCGACTTCGGCTCCATCTATCTAACTCTATTTATTGTCCATTTATGATATATATCAATACAACTAACTGATTATTGTGATCAATTTTAATAAGTGGATCCTACTAATAGAAACTAAATAAAGATATATAAATGTAGCATATCTAGACTCGAATAAATGGAGGGTATAACATTTTTTTTTATAAAAACTATTTTAGAATGAAAAAGAAACAAGTAAATAAGAGAAAAAGAGTTGAACCGGCAACCGCGAATTGATACGATAGTAACTAACATAACAACATGCATGAAATATTTTCTCCCATCCGTTCGTGATTTCTTCTCCCTTCTCTTCAGTTTTTTTCATTCCAAACAAATCTCTTCTTCCCTTCCTTCTTTTTCGATCATTAATTTCCATTCTTCCAAATCAAAATTCCTGCACTATCCATTTTTTTCTTCTCTCTTCTTTATCTTTTTTTATCACGATCCAATCCCATGACAATGAGTAACTTTGAAACCAATCCCTTCGCCGAAGAAGAAGTTAATCCTTTCGCCGTAAGTTTTTTCATATCACATTTTCTTCGATTATGTCTTTTGCATTGTATGCGATCGATCATCGTATATTTCACATCATTGATGAATTACTCGAATCGAATTAATGAAAATATTCATAATGTTGCTGATTAAATAGAAACATACAGCTTCCTATATAGTTGCGTGTATATCTTATTGGTTCCTGTTTAATAAAACTTATTCGTTTGTTATTATCTTTCAAATTAATTTTCATTATTCTCTAAAATATCTAATTTTATTTGATTGATTTGATGCATGGTAAAACGATCGGTGCATGAAAATTAATCTTGTTTCATGATTAGGGTATTCTAAAATCTATGGATTATTATGAAGCTCAGCTTTTCCTTTAGAAGCTCCATCCTAATTTTATTTCTTTTTTTGTGTGTGGAATAATTAATTCAAACTTGATTATTAGTGCCGCTAAATCAATTGAATTCAATATAAAATTTTGTATTTTCGTTAATGATATTAGGATGGATCTACTAAAGGAAAAGCTTCAGGGCAATCAAATTATGGTGGAGGTGCATTCTACACTACTGTAAGTTTCACTGCTTATCTCACTTCTCCAATTTGTATATATCAGCTTAAGCTTAACAACTTTTTATTTAATCATTGTTTTAAACCTTTTATTTGGAATTTGAGGTAGAGTGTTGCATAGTTTATATAATCTTATACTCAAATAACATCTAGAACTACAAAAATTGAAGTTTTTATTTGTTTACACTTGGTATGTGTTTGAATGAGCGGTGAGTTTGGCAAAATTAAGGTGGTATCGTGATTTTGTTGAAGCTTTAAAGTGTAGTTTTTGTCAGAATCATGGTGGCTTGTTGTAAATCTGTCAATCTCACCGCGAATTCAAACATATATTAGATCGTGGTATCTCATTTTTGATTCATTATTAACTTTCTACATTTTTTACCACTTAATTTTACAGAACCCAGGAAGTGTTTCCTCTGTAACCTCATCAAGGCTCACACCCCTTCCTCACGAGCCTCACGATCGTGGGGTAACTGTTGACATTCCTCTTGAACTCCCAAAGGTAGAGACTGGATTATCAAATTGTTGAAGTAAATGTCAAAATTATGATGCCAAAGTATTGTTGCTCACAAAGATTTAATTACATCTTTTTTTTAACTTTAGGACCTCAAAGCAAAGGAAAAAGAGCTTCAAGCTAGAGAGGCTGAATTGAAAAGAAGGGAACAGGTAATTCATCTTGATCCCTTGTTTGATTGCTTTGAACCATAATTCACTTTATGTTAGTAACTTGTTTTCTAAGCTTCAATATAATAGGTTGTTATTTAATGTAGCTGCCTATAAATAATAATGTTCTATCAATTATAAGTAAAGAAATAATAGGGACCTCATCATTAGCAAGGGTGGAATGGTGGATTATATTTCTTCATTGCAAAATATGAAGTAATTATACAAACACAAACATCAGACACGACACTGACACTAACACAACGACTCCAGTAATAATTTAAGAAAATGAATTAATTGAATGTAATCACATTTGTTGGTATCAGACACTGACACATGTTAGACACCAGACATGTGTTTGATCAGAGAAGTGTCGGTGCTACAGTATCACTACTTAAGGGTAACGCTTTAGTTCAGTTTTTAGTTTATGACTATAATAGGCAGTCGTATCATACCTTCAATTCCAAATCAGTTCATTTTGTTCATGCCATTTGAGTTATCTTGGCCATTGTGTTGTGTGTATAACCTATTGTATCAATTAGGCAACTCATGATCTAGTGATGTTTTGCAGGAGCTACAAAGAAAGGAAAGTGCTATAAAAAAAGGTATTTTAAGTTCATCAATACTTGTAGGAGCCAACAGGAATAATGCCTTCATTTTAGTGGTTTACATTTTTGTTTTGCAGCTGGAATAGTTATAGAGGAAAATAATTGGCCACCTTTTTTCCCTCTCATTCATCATGACATTGCAAATGAAATACCAATACATCTTCAAACGATCCAGTATGTTGCGTTTACAACATGGTTAGGTACGTTGAAGCCCTTCGTTTTGTTCTAAGGTTGTGTTTAAGTGATAACTAACTCTTTGTTTTCTGACATTGGGACGAAAAGGCAGTTTCATATTCTTGTGTTCATATATATGCTTAAAACCATAACCGAAGTTACAAATCATTTGAAACTTAAAAGTACTCGATCCTTTTGCTTCATGAGCCTTATAGTTTAGTATCTTTTGCATAAGCTATAATTTTTGTATGCTAGTAAATAAAATGCATATGCACTTCAGGATTTTAAGTCCTTTCTTTTTAACTATTTAAAAGCATCGCTTCCTTTGTTTTTCCGATGTAAGATTCTAAAAGTTAAAAAATTAAAGTGTGGAATAGTGGAAGTTCTATGTTTTATATGTACATTAGCAATTTACTATCAGAAAAAAAAAAAAAAAAAAAGGCATTTCTATGCAAACACCTGCATCTGTTTCTCAGTTTCTGCAAAATTAGGAAGCAACAATTATCTCGTTGATGGAAGTTTCAAGACATTTATAATATTGCTGAAAGAAAAAATTATATATTTTATGCTAAATGGAGTTTCATTTTGATAAGTAGTTTGCTCATGAAATTCATCCTTGTACTAGTGACTTGTAAATGTAATTTGCTTCTTATGATATATAAATATTGTTTTCTTAGCTTCATGTTGATTGTTTTCGGTAAGCAAAAGAATTTTCTAAAGAAATGAGACTAAACTTCATTGCATGTTGTACTAAAGAATAGCCAAATGAAAAGTATATATACAAGTTAGATGAACATGATAATCACACAGCGCAGCACCAAAACAGACAAACCAAAAACACCGGCCCGTTCCATGAATATTATAAGGCATACCAAAGTTTTCTTCACTCTGCATAATCTATATCATCAGCAGAAACAACTACAAATGATGCTGCTTCTTGTCCATCATATACTAAAACCTGTTTTTCTGCACCAACATAAAAACTAAACACTCTGAATGCCCTTCTGTTGAGTCGTACAGTATCGGCCAAGTTTGCTTCGATAAATTTCATGACAATATTAAAGACTTCTAAAATTTATGTATTACTTTGTAACTTTAAACAAAACGAGAGATGTATCTATCATTATCTTCCTCTCAATGAATACAATTACAAAATGTAACCTCCCCCTTTTTGCACAAGTTACCTCCCCCTTTGTCTTAGTTTTGAACTTTGTAACAATCTGCAGGTTTGATTTTCTGTCTTTTATATAATATTGCGGCTGTTACAGTAGCTTGGCTCAAAGGAGAAGGTTTGTGTTATATCTTAGTATCTTATCATCCATTATAGTAGGCATGCATCCATGTCGTTCCTCATACAAATTTGTTTTACCGTGTAGGTCTGTCAATATGGTTTCTTTCTATCATATACTTCATTTCTGGTGTACCAGGAGCCTATGTGATGTGGTATCGCCCTCTATATCGTGCTACAAGGTAGTTAGTTTACAATCTGATCGAATCCAATTTTACTGGTTTGTCATGATTTTGTTCTATAATTCTATGCCATCTCCTGTTACAGGACGGACAGTGCTCTAAAGTTTGGCTGGTTTTTCTTATGCTACTCGGCAAGTTTTATAGTTATTTTTCATAGAAGTAACCATTCATTCTATGTTTATTTTGCTAAGTGGTCTTATCTAATTTTTTCCTATTTTCTCCAAGCAGTTCCACATTATGTTTTGCGTTTTGGCCGCAGTTGCCCCTCCAATTATCTTCAAAGGAAAATCGCTCGCGTAAGTATTCTTCTAATCTTTTCATTCCAATTATTTAACATGCCACTTGATGTCCTTCATTACTATATTTTGGCAGTAAATTTCTTTCTAATTGTGCTTTTCAATCAAGCTAATGGTTATGTTGTAACAGGGGTATACTGCCTGCAATTGAGATCATGACTTACAATCCGGTAGTTGGGGTATGTTCCGACTTCTAGTTCAGTTATTATTTTGTTTGCTTTTAATTTGCATCTGGCTTCTTGATAAGGAGTCATAAAAAAAAGAAGTTGGATATCATGTCTTGTCATTCGTTATACTCCCTCCATCTCAAAATAATCGTCGCATTTGTATTTTTTCTGCTTCAAAATAATTGTCATTTAGAATATCAAGTCAACGTGTTTCAGAAGAAAAAAAAGAATATCAAGTCAACATTTATTACCAAACTATTTATTTATTTAAGAACCGCGTAGAGTACAAATGTGACAATTAAATTGAGACAGAGCAAGTATTTTTAATCGATGGTAATTGTTGTAACATTTGTGGTGAATCGCAGATACTCTACTTTGTTGGTTTTGCATTTTTCGCCATCGAAACACTACTGAGCATCTGGGTTGTTCAGGTTTTTTTTTGTAATCCAACATAACATATTTATTCTCTTGAATCTACTCCTACATTCTTGTTTAATGGATGATTTATATTTGCAGCAAGTATACATGTACTTCCGCGGAAGTGGGAAGGCGGCACAAATGAAACGTGAAGCTGCAAGGGGGGCCATGATGACAGCTCTATGAGACTATGATAGACTGAGACTGGAGTGATAACATGCGGAAAGTGGCACTTCCAAAGGCAAATGCCTCCTATTATGGTTGTATACACACCATATATTTTTAACTCAGTTACCAGTTCTTTGCACCTTTTGCGTTGGATGTTTATTCCCTAGGGTTTTTTGGCCTAGGATTTGAATCAAACTGGAAGATTATGATAGAAATTGTAGGTGTTCATAAATAGGACGTTTTCTTGATGTATAACTTGTTTCTTAGAACATTGTTTGTATTTAATAATATTGACCATTATGGTTCTGATCTTAAATGTTACAGCAGAAATGCTGTGGACAGTGAGTATCAGGAGGCTATCTGCAAAGATGAAATTGGATTCCATGCAGTTATGGGGAAAGGACATTGTTCACTGTCCAATCTGATGGTCCAGAAAAATGCAGATTTAAATTTTATTTTTAGAATTTAAAATATCAAATTTGAATCTAGATTGTCATATCTTGATTGAATGGTCACAAATGTCTCGAATGCTTATATTATGAACTGCATGCGTTTGATCCTAATATTGACATATCAAATGGATTTGCAACCATGTACATTGTTGATGAATCTAGTGCCAATAAGTATCGAAAGATTGTTCGAAACATAAATTTGAACTCATATTCTTTTGAGTGATCGTCCTTAACTAAAGTTCATTAACGATTTGAGCTTCATAACAATAGATTAGAAACAATAACTCACAATTTATTTCATATTTTTTACAATTTAATGTTTTTTTTTTTAATATCAATTTCGTTTTTTATAATTTATATATTTTTGTTGGTATAGTTTTTTTAAAACTCGTATCCAATCCCAAGACTAACTAATCTAGAGAATCAATCTCATCGTTCAGTAACGAGGGACCAATTGTAGTCGGAACAAAATCATATATGAATTGATCCTTACTCGTGAATTATTGACATCTAGGTTCAATTTGAAAAGTACACACTTAGGTTTTAAATCTTCACCACCAAACTTACCTTTTGGGTAGTTTATTCTCTCTTCCTATTTTCAATCAAGCAAAGAAGAGAAGAAAATATTTTTTGTTTCCTTTCTTTCACTTTCCACCGTTTTTTAAGGGGCACTTTCCATCATATTAAACAATTAAAATTCTATCCGAGAATGCTTAGATCAGATGACTCGAGTTTCTTTTAGCTTAACTAAAGTTTTGATTTTGAATCCAGTTTTGCACTTGCAGCAATGTTAAAACTCTTATGAAGAGTTTGCCGCCTATTTTGAGTCCTACAAGATTCTAGAGATTAGTCTCCGCAATTGCGAGAGCGGAGGATACATAGTTTAAAAAAAACAATTAAATATCTTCTTCTTGTTTACCCTTTTTTTTTTTTTTTTCTCTTTTGAATTTTTCTTCTCTCAACCAAACCAAGTGGGAGGTAGTAAAGGATATTGCATATTAGGTATAGTTTTGATAAAAGAATAAACTGTACTGATACAGAGGCACAAGGAACACAGATAGGCAAGTAGTGGCAATTGACCTAACCGACTGCCACCATATTATTAATCAGGTCCTACACATCCCATATCACATTTATTAAACCCCCCTCTTTTGACCTCCACGTGTCACAAATCATGTCGTTCATGCACCCTCCGAAACATCTTGACGGTCCCAGATCCAAAAAGCACCCTTCAAAGAAAGATAAACTTTAATCAATTGATAATAAGTTGACCTTTTCCCTAAAAATCTAAGCTTAAATTTCGTTGTCAGCATAAAGACTTTGTTAATAGAAATATTTTGGCCACTTTAAATCTTGAGTTTATCCTCATTTCGATGAATTTTAGGAATCCAATTTATCTATATCTTTGTCATATAAAAACAATAAATGGTTTCTATAAATATCTAAAAAGATTTAATCTTACAAAAAAATCACATTTTTTAGTTATGTATTACTCTCTCCGTTACTAATTATAAATAAATTTGACTTTTTAAATTCATTAAATTAATGATGTATGTGATTCATATTATGAACCACATACATCATTAATTGAATCAACCTAAAAAGTCAAATTTGCTTATAATTTAATACAGAGGGATTATTTGTCTTAAGCATTCTTAGAGATAAAAAATATTGGCGAATTTTTTACAAAGTCTAAAATAGATGATGGAAATTTTTAAAAAAAATAAAAATACTGATAGAAAATTAACAAAGACTAAAAAGTACGATGTTTTTTTTTACAAAAATTTAAAACAAAGTTTTAGATATTTATAAGATGATTTACTATTAACCTTACAAATAAAATGAAACGTATCCGCACATTTTTTTTTGGTCAAGTAACATAGTGATGGAGGCGCATACATTTTAAATGTGGAGAAATGATATATTTGAAATTTCCTAATCCATATATATATTATGCAATATCTTTACCAACTAAGTTAAGTTTAGAGGAAAGTATCCGCACACACTTTATACCACGGAAAAGAAAAGGTCATCACATTCATATCTTCATTACTAAGAAAGTTCATCAACATTATGACCCTCAACTAACTTGTTGCCAGCTTCACTTTCAACTTTATATTTATACACGCATCACCACATCTCATATCATATATCACATTTTTTCAACTAATAAAGTAGAAAACTACACTGCATTGTGAGAAGGAAAGGAAGAAGAAGAAGAAGAGGAGAATGGTGTTCTTTTGCTTTCTGGTGGATCAAACTAAGGAGATGCAGAAGAGCAAACCAGCAGCCGGGACGTGTTCGCGGTGCGGCGGTGGTGCAAGTGTGGCGGACATGAAGACAGCCACAAGGTTTTGCTATGTCCCAGTTTATGTGAAATCTTGGAAAGCCATTGTTTGCACCTTTTGTGGAGCTACTCTTCGTTCTTACCATGACTAAGATACTACTATAGTTACTAGGTATTATTAGTACTAGATTAATAAGATTAATTATTATTATTATTATTAGTAGATAAGTGTAGTAGCTACTTGCTATGCTTGCTGCTTTTTAATTTGTACTAACACATGGATATTGAATTCAATCATCCATGATTATGAAAATGAGATCTTTATGTTCCAACTTCCAACTCTTTCTGTTGTGTTTTAATTTTTTTTTTTTTGTTATTTTTTTCTTTTTTAATTTTTCTCAAGTTGGAAGTTGGAACTCCTTATCTTGTACAATTTCTTCCCTCTCTTTCTTTTGTGACTGAAGTGCAATTTCTTCTTAAAATCTATTTTTTATGCTTCTCATTAAATAAATGACCAAAACCTAAACTAAAAAGTTTAGTATGGTTTTAGGCCTCGAATAAGAAATACAACTAAAAATATTTTTTGCACTTTTGGCGCAACACCAAAGCTCAAGCATTCACTCCCTCTTCTAATTGAAGGAAAAAACGAAAGAAACTAAAGATCGGATATAGCATCCGATTACAAAAAAAAATAAAATGTCTCCTACATTAGAAAATCTATTCAGATTGCTCACCGAAAATAGAGTCTCCGATTACATTAAAGTGTAACTTAAGATTAAGAAGAGAATATAAAGTTTGTTAGAAAATCCGCCTAAATAGTGATTTCTCTATAAATATGAGATATTTAATCCAATCGTTGGTTTGTTATTTTTTTTATCGATTTCTTTCTCGCGTTGTAGTTATGATTTACACATATTTTAATTTTTTAATTTAAGATATAATGTGTCTTAAAACATTTAACGGATCATTAAATATATGAATCATATTAACAAGTGTCCTAAAAGCATTGTTTAAAGATTTCATTAAAGAAAATTTTGTCTCATAAATACAAGTTGTCACTTTTGTCAATGCAATAATTACTAGCAATGTCATGTCTCTGCGGTCCATAAATGTTGTGTTTACAAGGATAAGTTTTTTCTTCCAAAAAGGTTTGGCGGCGCAACTTATTGTCCGCTTGTCTTCTATTCAAGTGTAAATAAAGAGAAGTGTCTAAAAAAAAAAAAGAATTCAATGGATTTAGAATTCAACCTTGTAAAAAATAATTACTCAATTTTTTATATAAATTTACCACTTTTAGTACTTTAATCAATGCCCTAAATGCAATAGTTAACGTTCTCCTAAATAAATCTACAGGTTTCTTTTTTCCTTTGACATCAATAAGATACACAAATAGGAGTACTTAAATTAATCTTTCAAAAAGGAGTGCTTAAATTAAAATCGGAAAAATTCAGGTGAGTTTTGGACTTGTATTTGAATTTTGAAGGGCTCGAGAGTTTTAATAGAAAAACACGGTAGGGGGCTAGTGGCATGAGTATAAGTTTGTCTGTTTTTGGCATTTATTCGTTTGCCCAGTGACAAGTGACCATCAAAGGGAAGGATGGGACCTAAATCATTTTGATAAAATAATATTTATTTTGCTTTTAAATTCACTATTTTTTTAAAAACTTGTAAGGATCCATTTTTGACCTTTTTCAAGGTTTATATTAGAATTCCTATAAATAATTTTTATGATAAAAAATGTGTATCTAATATGTGTAACAATCTCTAAAAAAAAAGTGTAACAAGTATAAATAGAGTGTAGACAATTGTTTATTTCCACATATGAAGCAATGATCTAACATAATTTGGTAGTATATTGAATGTTTATAGACAACTGTTTCTATTTATTTTGAAAACTCTCGTGTTGATGAGTTTAATTGGCAACAAAACAAAATGTCGCTTATGAATTAATAGAGTTAGCTCAATTATTAATTAACCATCGATTATTAATTAAAGTACCATTATATATTTGCATTTTGATTACTAATGAAATGATATAAGTTTTTCATCCTAAAAAAAATGTATGGATAAAGTCTACCAAACATGGAATAGTCCAAAAGTCAACTTTTGATTATTTATTTTTTTATAAATTTTGATTAGATGTTTACCATTCCTTTTTAATTTTCTTTGACAAATTTTTTTATCCTTTATTTCAATAAATCTACTATTTTACTAAAATTATTAAGCGTTCATTGTTTTACAAAAGTCCATGTTAGATTTGCCCTTGCAATTCGTAAATGTTTTTAATAAAAAAGAATCTAATTTTATAGACAATTTTACAATATATTTTGTCTTTTCTTTTTTAACAATCAAAAATGGAACTTATATATTAACCAACCAAGAGCTCTCCCAAGCACAAGATGTACGAAGGAGCTCCCAAATAATTACAAATAAGCAATGTCAATCAAAAATTAGCTAAGTCCCAAACAAACCAAATGACTTGACCACCACAAATGGAAACCAAAAATAAAAACAACATTGTTAGCTTTTAACCACCAGAGAGAGTACCGCTTTACTTTATCCAACAACTGATCAATGGAGCTACCCAAATTGTTAAACAACCTTTGATTACGGTCATTCCAAATGATCCACGCACAGAGCAACCAAACAAGTTGCATAAATGAGCATTTTGCTCGTCCGCCACCTGCTGAATGAGTAAACTGATATAAATGTGAAGGGAGAAAAACCACAAGAAGGGGGGGTTGAATTGTGTTTTCGAAAACTTCTTCCTTACGTTCTGAAGAACTGTTCTCAGATTCAGAGTCTTTGTGCAGCGGATAAATGAAAAGAACAGAAGAAGAAAGAACACAAGCAATTATACAGGTTCCTTCCATAAACCGGAAGTAGTCCTGTCCCCCTTGCACTTCCAAGGAGAGTTCCACTAAAATGTAATGTCAAATTACAAGTTGCTCAATCACACAAGAAAGAGACTTCCCTGCTCAAGGACAACTCCAAGAGACTTCCTTTGCTCAATCACTACTG
>Ga0315913_1003335_pt1 | contig 19249 bp, 6 predicted proteins | sample MpolsnodulesMG_FD_207736 | JGI IMG/M metagenome (GOLD analysis project Ga0315913, IMG submission 207736) | Medicago polymorpha root nodule microbial communities from Los Angeles, California, United States - small nodules | ecosystem: Host-associated > Plants > Roots > Nodule | place: USA... | reverse complement strand
TGTTAAGAAATTCTAAGTGAACTTTTGATGCAGAACAATTTCAGCAGAATTTTGGCACTTGTAAATTGTTTTAAGAGTCTTGCCATTCTCTAAGTCTTCACTACTTTATATAGAGGTGTGAAAGAGACGTTGAATTGTCAGCATATCAAAAAGAGTCGTTTGAAGCATGATCAAATCACCAATGATCTTATGCCTGATTTGGTTATTGTCCTATGAAGGATCATTTTCAAATCCATTCCAAGTATGGAGGAACATTGGTGCAGGCGTAGCTGTTATTCTTGTCCTATTGCAGACACTAATCAGAGTAGTGGAGATAGTGGTTGTACACTTCGTACAATTGTCCTTTTTCAACGTTCTCCAAAGAACAAGCATCCAATGCCTTCAAATCTATTTGAATTAGCCGTTGCTTTATTCTTCCAGTCTTCTGCAATGATAGGCGTGATTAAATCATCATTTGAACAACATTTGAAATTCTTCAGTCTTTCAGCTTCTGATGATCTTTAGATGCTTCTGATGACGTCAGCTTCTGGTGACCAGATTCTGATGAGAGTGCTTCTGATGACGTTAGCTTCTTCAGGACCACTTGTCTTCAAAACCTCTTTTCTTCAGATGCTTCAAGCTTCCTTTTTGTTGATTCCATTGCTCTCATTTGTTCTTTCAGAACCTATGCTTTAAATAAAACACTAAATTTTTTGTCTATGGTCCTGCACACTTGAACAAATATTAGCATATCCAATTAACAATTTTTTAATACCTTGTTATCATCAAAACTCAAAGGGTAATGTTAAACACATTTTGTTCCAACACAAGTTTCATAGCAATCTGATCAAATAACTTAAAAACTAGATTTTCGATCGAGACACGACGGGAACAACTAACAATAACCCAAAATACAAGAGGGGCTTATGATGTTTGACACAGTTCTTATATTAGTTATTACTTAATGACCCAAAACACAAGAGGGGCTTATGATGGTTTACATAGTTCTTAAATTAGTTATTCATGTCACAAACAGACTCAATCTTTCTGCTTATACAATTTAGATTATATAATTCAAATAAGTTTTTCCCTAAATTCTTCGCACAAGAATTATAGGGTAGTTTGTATTTTATAATTCGGAAAAAAACAAGGAATGCGCTCTACTATTTGGGGTGTTCAAATCATAAAATCAAAATTATTTATTTGTTCAGATTTTATAATCCGAATTAGTGAAAAACTCATTCTTCCATCCAAAAATAAGGGAGAAACTATTTTCCAAATTATATAATCCGCAATTTCCAAAGACATTTTCGAAAAAAAATAGGGCGCACGAAAAATGCGTGGGAAAAACCAATATGGGTTTAGAAGATAAAATGGGTCTAAGAGCAACAATATCTATATGGGCTTAATTATAAGTCTGAAAAACATGTTGGGCCAATTTGACAGTAAAATTACACTTTTAGAATATAGAGAATTAATTTTTAGGTCCCCTAAATATCTTTTAGGCCCCCAAAGTTTCATTTTAACCCCTTGTGTGTATATACCCGTAAGATATGTCCCGAAGGGCTAGGGAGTTACCTCCCGGAAGGTTAGGGTGTTATCTTCTGGAGAACTATTTTATATGATAAAATTGTGAGCAAAACTATTAGTTACGTTGTTTTGGTGTTTCAAAGGTTCCAAACCACCACATTTGCTCTCCTAACCTACTTTCATCCAATTCTTGAAGTTCAACTATGTAATTTATTTGGTTATAAGCCTATGTATTTGGTTTAAGTAATTTATGACAAACATTTGTATTTTGTTTACATCATTTGTTCATTACGTCCTTTTTTTCCCCCCGGTTGTTGAAGTGTATATCTTTAATATGGTTGCATATAGCATATAACAATGTTAATGTGTTGATATTCAGATCTCATAGGTTGCGATACACAGATAACCTTTGCATTGTTCACATTTTTCACACATGTTAGAGATATCTCCTGAACATTTCAATTCGTATCTTCCAGACGTTGGTTTGAAATCTTGCTTTTTCTTCTTTCGGGAGTTATGTCCCAAACTTGTCGGTTCGTATCTCATGGATGTTAATAACACATATTAAACATATACACTTCAACAACCAAAAAAGAAGGACCTTAAAAACGAACAAATTGTGTAAACAAAGTACAAATGTTTGTCATAAATTACTTAAATCAAATACATAAGTTTATAACCAAGCAAATTACACAGCTTAACATCAACAATTGCTTAAAAAGTTGGTTTGGAGAGAAAATGGGTGGTTTGAAAATTTTAAACACCAAAATAATGTAAATGACAGTTTTGCTCACTACTCAGTCATATAAAACAATCCTCCGAAAGATAACTCACTAACACTTCAGGACATACTTATTAGACATATATATTAGGGGTAAAAATAAAATTTAGGGAGCCTAAGAGATATCGAGGAGGCTTAAAAAGAAATTATCTACTATATGCACACATATGCTTTTTTTTAAAACATTAAATTTTTGGTCCATTGGTATTTTAAATAAAATAAAAAAATCTAAAAAATTAATAACACGAAATTCAAACTAGTTATTGGTCTATTAACCATTTTAAAGAGAGTCAAATGTTCATTTTAAAGTCTTAACATAACATACTTTTAGCCAAATTTTTAAAAAGACCAAATCAAGCTTTAAATAAACTCTTTAATGAGTAATAAGTCAGACTCATACACTAATTTTTTAAACCACGTATAACTTATATAAACAAAGTTTGACTTGACTCAACTTATATAACATGATTGGATTGAATAAATATGTAAAATAGTTTTACACCGACAATATATACATCCTAAATCTTCAAAAGAAAATTGGAAAATTGCTGTGCTTCACGCTTTAAATTCAATCCTATAGGAGGTGGCAATAGTTAGTAATCTTTAGCACTTATGCTTGGATATTTAGTGTTCTATAAATAAATTTATACCGTTTTAGAAAAAAATAAAAATCAATCTTATAGAAGGTACCGCCAGCTTCTTCTTCTTTAGATATAATGGTACAATATATATGTGTTGTCTGGCTAGTCAGAAACAAAAGGAATCATTCATAAGTAAGTATAACATGGCAAGTTTAGAGACACCTTTTCTTTAACTTTCCAATGATTTTGCCTTTTCTTTGCAGGTTACAAATACTATGTCATGTGTTTTCTGATCACTGTCTTTTTCCTTGGATCTTCTTTACTCATCATTCTTACTTGGATGATACCTTCTTCTTCTTCTTCTTTTCTTACGCAATAAAGAGATCCAACAGAATATAGATAGGCAGCCCCATTAGAAAGTAACAATGCCATTCTTATAATCAATAACTTTATTGTCACGTTTCTTGAGCAGCACTTATACAGTTGTCATTTGTGGCTAGTACATTTTGTTCTGTTTTCCAATTAATACATATCGTGCACTTGTATCCTAACAACACAAAATTAATGTTGTCCCATATGTTTTTTTTATCTGATGTTTTTATTATTTATTGTATTTATAGCTGTTTTTTGTTTTGTTTTGAAGAAGTTAAAATAAAATATATTATCAACATAAAATGTCTTTCCTAGCACAAGGTGTGCAAAGGAAAAACACTAAAATCTGTACAATATTTACAAACCAGGAACAGAAAAAATAACGAAAAAAATAACAACTAAATGTAGCCCAACATATTTATAGCTTTGTTATATAATACCATTCATATTCATATATAATATAACAATGTAGAATGCACTCAATAGTTGAGTATCAATCGGTTAAGCAACATCAAGTTTATGCAGAAGAAATGTAGTAGTGTAGTTAGATTCTCACAAATCTTGAGGAGAGTAATTCCAAATTAACCTATGTTATTATAGTTGTATTTTTTTCTTTGAGATGATTGATGTTAATATTTATTTTTTTTGACAAAAATAAAACAATTCATTCATTCAAATCGATAGATTACATCAGATACAAACATTGCTAAAAACGTAAAGGGTGAACCCGTGAATAAACTCACAACACGCAAGTTAATAACATAAAACAGCAAAATGCCTACAAATAATATGATAAAACCTAAGTCACCGAAATTCACATGTTTTCGGATCTTCAACGTTGACGCCCAAATCATTGGTTGAATTTGTAATTGACTGATGCCGATCTTTCAATAGAAAATAAACGAACACTGCGACAAGACGCGAAATCAAACGTCGCACAAGACGACGAACAACACAACGCCGCACTTAGACAACGAAATCACAACAAAACACAATAGAAAAAACTTGATATATGTGAAAACCACTTATTTAGATTGAAAGAAAAAGGAAAAAAGATGTTGAGGGGTTATTCTAAGTCAAAAAATGACCTAAAACCACCCCTCCTCGATGAACGAAAGAGAACTTTTTTTTAGAAAAAAGTTGGAGTTTCTCTCACTAAAAAACTAGAAAAACACTCTTATGATTGATGTTAGTATTGTCAGTGTTATGATTGGAAGAAATTCCAACGCTCATCCTAACCACCAAACAATTTTTATAGCCCTCTTTATTGTATGATTATACATTTATACTATTAACCTAGCTAGCCTCCGACATTAATAATATTATAAATAATATTTAAAATTACAAAAATGTTAATAAGACATTCCTCAAAAAAAAATTTGTTAATAAGACATGTTCCTCTTGTTACTTGTAGTGGCTATATATAATATGACATTAAGTTGCTAATTACATGGATGTATTTGATAATAAATTTGGAAAAGACAAATTGACCAATGTTTAGATTATTTAAAACTATTGATAATATGAAATACTATTTAATAGTTAATATCATCCTATCAACAAATTCTAGAACGTGGACCATTTGTTTGCAAGTGGTGCAATTGCCAATTCAATCATTGGCATTCGTTCGACCATATTTTCTTTAGAAGTTATTATTAAAAACTACTTTGAGATTCTCACCATCAAACAACATATGGTGCTAACCGCTAGCTATGGAGAAAAGATGATTACTTTAATTAGTTTTTTATTTTATTATAAAAGATATCATTAATGGGAGTAAAAACATACCCCGATCCAACAAAAATCTAAATTCAACACGATAAATAAATAAATAAATATGACGTAAATTTTTTTGTCAGAATTTACTTACCTTTCAACCGAATTTTAAATTACTAGAGTTATTTTTCTTTGAAATTGAAAGTTAACACCAAACATATCAGAAAATTTATAACAAGTATTACTCTCTATATCTTCATTGATAAATCACCTCTAAAATTTGACAAAAAAAAAACCACCTCTAAAATATCAAATGATGAATCGTTCAAAAAACTCAAGTTAAATTCCAACACGAAAAGTTATTGGTCATATTATACTTATTTTACAGGTGAACTCTTAAATATCAAGATCCATTCCTTATAAAATGGAGGATTTAAAATAAAAAACAAAAAATTCCCTTCTTAATGTGGAATATCACCCATTCCTAATCAAATGATCCTTCTTTTGAAAAATTATGTGATTTCATGTCAGCTAAATGGACCACACTGCCGCACACCAAATATGGAATATGACCCTTTTTACCATTTAATTTAGATTGTCCTTGTTTTAATTTTACATATGCCAAATCAAACTTTTCTTTTTGAAGCCAAATCAAACTTTTATAGAACTTTTATGATCAATAATATCAAAGTTCAATTTACTTATTCACAGCACAGCTCCTTGTGTTAAAAAAACAAATTAAATGACAGGTCCTTAAATTTAAAAATAGAAATGGAATTAGCACAATAGCACAGTTAGGGTGTAAATAATGTTTATCTCTGCCGAATACATAAAGTTTGAGTTTAAATTATAAAAAATAGGGTTAAATATGTTTTTGATTCATCTAAATATGTTAACTTTTCGTTTTAGTTTCTCTGAAATTTTCCTTCGACTTTTAGTCTTTATAAAATTTTCAATCACCACTTCTAGTCTCTCCTTTTAAGTAAACTTATATGTAGATTTTAAATTTTTAGATAAAATTTTATAATGTTATAAGAATCTCTAAAAAAAAAAAAATTAGATTTTTTTAACAAAACATGAATTAAATATGAACTTTTATAGTTTTGGCCATTAAAACTTCATATTTGATTCATGTTTTGTTAAAAAAATTCTAATTTCCTTTTGAGAAATTTTTATAATATTCTACACATTTCCGCACAATTTCATTAAAAAATACAAAGGTTAAACATGAGTAAGTTGACTTAAAAGTATGGACTAAAACTGGTGATTGAAAATTTTATAAAGACTAGAAGTCGAAAGAAAATTTTAGGAGGATCTTATTAGTTTGAGGGATGAACCTCTCTGCACTTACGGAAGGAGAATATTTGTTTTACATAAAAAGTTTGAGTTTGTAAATGAGTTTAATTTTTTTTCCTTAAGATTCAAGACTTTACTCCGCATCATAATTTAATAAATAAGAATGCAACCTCTATATTTCAAAATATATTTAAAAATAGGTCAACATAAATTGATGTTATTTGTATAAATTTTGAATCAAATATAATAGTTTTTGTTGATTAATTTTTGTTTATATTTTGAGAAGGAGGTAATATAACGTTTTTTTTAAGGGAAACAATGTATAACTTGTTCACTATTATAAAAGTGGTTTTAGTATTCTTAAGCCTAAAAAAAGGTTAAACATATTTTTCTGAAAAAAATAAACGATATTCATTCATTCAATTAAATAGAGTACATCAATATGATACAAATTCGAAGCTGCTAAAAATAAAAATGATGAATCCGCGAACAAACTCACAACATTCATGTTAAAACTTAATAGCATAAACAACATAGTACTTATACCTACAAATATGAATATATTCAAGTCTTCAGAATACTCATGTCTCCGAATCTGTAACGTTGAAGACATCAAAGTCATTGATTGGATGTACACTTGCTTAAAGCTAATCTTTCAACCTGAATCAAATAAACATTGTACTAAGACGAAAAACAAAAAATACACCGCACAAAGACGGAAAATCAAAACAAATAGAGTCGTGCAAAGATACGAAATTACAAAAACAATTGAATGAAGACTAAAAATTGGTGGAAATTACTTATTTAACAAAAAAAAATTATTCGAATGGGTGATTTTAGGTCAAAATCGACCGTAAATCACCCCTCCTTACTATAGAAAAAGAAAAAATGTGGAGATTACCAGAGTTTAAGAAGAAAAGAAGTGAGAGTAGGAGTTGTTTCCATAAAAGGTTCAAACTTTTTTCGGAGTATAAACAAGTAGTAATTTTTCGGAGTATAAACAAGTAGTAAACAACAGACTACAAAAACTCTTGTCATTTCCCTCAAAAAAAATAAAATCTTGTCATTAATTTTTTCATATGATATTTTGTTTCAAAATTTTCTCACCTTGAAATTTGAATTATTTACACGTTCTTAATGTTGAGTCTTTTTTTTCTTTTTTGGTACAGAAGAGGATTAATATCGAGTCTTAGAAGATTGAGTTTAGCTCATCCACATAATCAAGTTTAATTTTGACCGAACAAGTTTTGGTACCGAACAATTCAATTCAAAAAAGAAACCGAACATTTAAAGAGCCAACTTCAAATAATTCACGAATGTGGTATCATTATGGGTTGCACTATGTTTTGTAGTTTGGTATCATTATGGGTTGTGCTTTGTTTTGTGCCTCTTCTTTTTCTTTTTGACAATATAAATAAATATAAATAGTTCACGAATATGGTAAAATATAGATATGAAAAAGTATTTAATTATCATATTTTGTATATTTCAGAATTTGAAAGTATTTAATTATCATATTTTGTATATTTCAGAATTTGAAAGTCTCATTTTTTTTATATCTTATAACTCAAGTGTGTGCTGTTGTATCCTTGGGCACCTTGTGTTTGGGTATGGTTTATTCAATTCATTCACTTTGCCTTTACAAACTAAAAGTGAGGAGAATCTTCTATTATAATTACCTTTCTTTATAACTATTATGATTATTATCACTATGTGGATATATTATGTTATTAAAAAACACCACATTCAAAGATTCAAAGTTTACCTTTACAAACTAGTAAAACTAAACTACTTTCCATCCTTTAAACCATTAGAGACAATGGGAAAAAAAGAAAGATTGAGAACTTGCATTTGAGGTTGGAAATTTGACAGGTTTGTTTGTGGTATAAAAGAAAAATGCAGGGGAACTTTGTGTCCTGTTATGATTGATTGGTTGCCTTGCAGAGTAGAATGAGTGATGGGATTTACCGATCCCATGTAGATGGCAAGAATATCCGCAAGCTCTGTCTTCTTATGATTGGATTTCATTGGTTTTATACTCCATATTAGATTTTTATTTTTATCAAGTATTTTATACAATTTATTTTTTTTATTACATTTCAGATTAAATTAATTCTATTTTTTTTCATTATTTTTAATTTTAGTTGATGGACACGTAATGATAATAAATTTTTGGTCAAATAATCTAGTGACCGAAAATTCATTTTTAAAGTGAATAAACCTCTATGTATAATATGTAATGTTTCAACCAACTGAATTTAGGTCAAGAGGACCCTAATGATAATATTTAAATCTAAGAAAACATAGATTCAATATTTTTCTCAAATTTTCTTTTACAACTTTATCAAATTTATATTGGAAATGCCAAAATGTTATTTTCATTATTTTCGAAAATATACCCTCCATAATTTATCTTTCTCAGTCTCTCTCTCACATTTGCTCACAAGTTTTTCATCTTCTTAATGTTTAGTTCTTGTGGTGTCTCCCACTCTTCTTACGACGTCTAAAGTTTATTCTAGGGTTCCAGCCGCTTGTCGGCGTCTCTTATTTTTTTGTATGTCTGTCCCTGCCCCCCCTTTTTTATTTTGCACGTTGTTTTGTAGCTTGGTATCGTTATGAGTTGCACTTTGTTTTTCACGATGGCACAATTCATCAATTGCTATGGCTTTGTCGTCTCTTCCCTTTGTGGTGACCGGTCTCCCTCCAAACCCACATTGCAACTGCGTCTTCACCCACCAACCCACATCCCACCCCATGTCACCGCTTCACCTAGCTCTTTCGTAGGCAATCATTGTGTCCAATGTTTCGTTTGTTCCATGTGCCAACCTCATTACTACAAGTCCCTCCTTGATCGATCGATCCCCACTTCATAAACTTTCTTTAGATCTGGCTTTTATGACTGCAATTTCAATTGAAGAAAGAACCTCCAAACTCCCTCCTAATGCCAGTTTAGAAACTTTGTGTTATGGTCACTTCATCACTTTTCTAGTTTGAGATTTAATAATTGTGTTGGAGCTTTTTTTTTATGTTTTGTTTAATTTGTTTTGCTTAGTTTGTGTTATATTATCTTTTTGAATTTGTTTCATGTTTGCACTCCATGTGTAAGAGTGATTCATTTTGTTGGTATCATATTATGTCTAAGGAGCTTATTATGGTTATCACTAAATTTAACATTCTTTCAACCTTATAAAAAATCTGTCAACATGTGTTTGAATTGGTCATTCAAGGACAACATATAGTTAAAATGGACGAAATGTCGAAGCAAACAACAATTTCTTTCTTTAAGGATGAATGTAATTAAAAATGGTGGATCTTTTATTAGTCTTGATCATTTGCCATATATGGAAGAACTTTGTTTGATTATTAATCAGGATTAAGATTTTGATTTGTTAATGTACTTTTAGGTTTGAAATTTCTATATATTGAGAATATGTATTTAACCTTCAAAACGTATATGAAAAATATTCTAACTCATGGCCAATTTAATTGTACTCTAGTTATTTTAAGAAGCTTATTTTATTGTAAAAAATAAAATGGAAAACACTTATTTAAATTGTTGTAAAGATCTATTTCTCTATAATCTACTCTCGTCCCCAATTTCTCCCCTTCAAACTCCCAAAGAAAATCTACAAATTAATTAATTTCTATGATATTAGTGAATATCAAAATTATGTTTTTTTACGGGCCCCTGTCTTATAGGTAGGTTACTTTATTTTTTTAAACTCAATATAGGCAGGTTGTATATTAGGTATAAATATTTCAGTACTCAGTAATTAATGCATTGATTGATATGATGAGACCCCCTTAAGATCCAAGAAAGCATATCTGCATTATTGGGTCGGCAAAATATATATTTATCCCCCATATAGTAACTGTACATTCAAGTATTTTTCCACGAGGAACATCCTCTTGGCTGTAGCCCCCACCTGGCGGTTGATCTGTAATCCTGGAATCATTTTCGTGACAATGACGCATCCTATGCTTGTAGTTGTAACCTCTCTCATAATTATATTCTTTTTCCATTTCCTAACTAAGTTGTGAAAAGTTATAATCTTCGTTGAAACTTGTGCTTAATTAGCGAGCATCTCTATTTCTTTGCGTACATTACCCTGCATAGTGTATATTCCTCAATTTGATGAGCCACAATGTTGTATACGCCTCTTTATTCCTTATCCAAGCTACTCTATAAAGTATATTTATATACTCTGGCTTCAAGATCAAGTTCTCTTTCTTTATACTATTCTTGGTTCACTCTTACTTAATTACCTTGGAGATTTATAATCAATCCATCATGTTCATCGATCACGATGACTATAAATCTTTTTTTCTCATTATTGTATTAGTCACGCCCACCTTTTAGTACATCTTAATGAGTAAAAACAAAGAAACGTAAAAATGAAGTCATGGGATTAAATATATGTCTCTTCAGTGAAACAACATGCATGTAATTTGGCCCTAACACTAGTTTTACAATTCAACACCGAGACTGTCTCATTCAATCACGAATTCGAAACATTCAACATCATCAATATACTTTTATGAAAATTAACCTTTAATTATGACTATAGCTCTAACATTAGCCAACTCTTTTCATCCAACATTAATGTATCATTAGCAAATGTAAATGTAAAATATTGACCGAGCATTACTATCCAGCTTATAGCCCGAAAATAAACATGTCAAAATTGTCGCATTCATCATCACATTTAACCTTCCGCTGTAATAAAAATGGGAGCGATGGTCACTTTGCCTCATCCCACTCTCGAAAAAAAACTCATGTTGGACTTGTTGTGAAGAATTTGTCTTCCCACTAGACATCAGAAATAACTCTCCTAATTACCTTTCGAAGACAATTACCCAACACCTTAGCTAGAATCTTATACATACAATCCACCAAAGAAATCAACTTAAAATTATCCGGTCTCTGCAGACTCTCAACCTAATTTGAAATCAAATCTATAAAATGTTTTCCGTCGTAAGTTTATCATTTCGATAAAATTCTAATTCTAACAAGAACCGCATCACATCACTTTTGAGCTTCACCCAAAAATCCTTAATAAAACCAAAATTAATACACAAGAGAAGCAACATTACCTTCGAAATTGTATATATCGGATAATGTTTATGGAATATCATGAAAAAAATGCCAGGACAAGCAATTTCTTATCTAATTATCAGGTACTTAATGAAGGTTGATTATATTTTTCCATAAATTAAGAAGAAAAAAAAAGTCTCTCACCTCGTTAGTTGCATTGCATATAAAACTGAGAAATTTAGCTGCTAAATATTTTTAAAAAATTCCAATAAAATTCAAAAATGGCGACTAAGAAATTTAAATTTCACATCCATATCCAAATTTATTTATTCTATCATAAAACGACAAAAGTTAGCTATATTTTAAAATCACAAGGTACAACAACACACTGGGTCTCATGAGTCATGACACATGTCATCCGTCTCCATCGCCCACCCTTTCATCCTGTAATTTTGCTTTTCCATAAAGTAATAATCCTGTAATTTATATTCCATTTCATTCTCAACCTCTCAAACAAAACAAACCGCATCAAACAAATTCATGCATAATTGTCAAAATATATCAACCGTATAATTAGTAGATGCCTCTTGATATAATTCTATACTTAGCTAGCAATTTCTATTAAGATATTAATGCTAAGGTAATCATGTGTAGATAAATATTAGCCAACCTACCAAATTAATACCATTCGTCACTTACACTAAAAATAGCTAGAAGAGTTTGATTCCATTACGTAACGCAACCTAGCTTAGCTAGCCACCAAACCAAGCCCCCATCTATCTACCCCTATCCTCTTCCATTTTTGAGAATATTGTCAATTTTCCTTCACGTAATAGTTACTCGAAAGAAAAATATGCAACTCTCTCGTTTCCCGTCCACATTGTTATATGCAGGGATCGAGTTCGAATCGCAGACATCCCTCTTACTCACCTTAAAAGAATACGCAACAAAAATTGATATGTCTGACAAAGATTAAACTTAATACAGTAATTTTTCCATAGACAAAGTGATAATTTCAAATGATTGAAACTCATTCACACAACTGCAAAATTTCGAGTTTAGATAGAATTTTCCAGCTGAGCTAGAACTTATAGACTGTAATTAAGAAAACCCAGTTGGGATGAGAGAGAGACAAAGAAACATTAAATTCTGATAAAATCACCGATATATTCGGTTGGTACGCCTGTGTAAAAAAAATCGGTTGGTACGAACAACATCAATCATTCCTGATAATTCATACAGAAAAATCCATAATTTAAGAATCGCATCACACAACTAAACAAAGAACACCGTAAAATATTTAAACAATAAAAAAAATGAAAATTGGTATGAAACTGGAGAATTCAACATTAAGTTGATCGATTCCATTGAATTAATTCACATATTCGATTCAGATCCAATATTTCACATCTGAAATATTCATCATATCATATCATATACTATATAATAATTAACATATAAAAAAACCATAAGAAAAAGAAATCAATTAAGAAATTGATCATCCTTCAAGAAGAGGAGAATTGGAGAATAAAAGAAGAAAAAAAAGAACAAAAATCGTGTAATTAATTAATTTACGTAATTATGAACGAGCACTAAGGTAGTGTTCGATCCTCGAATTGCAGAGAGGTTGATGATGATGAATATTCATGTACAAGGACAAGTTCTCTTCGGAAAAGTGGATCTGAAAAACGCGTCCATGTCTTCATTATTCTTAACTTCAAAGAATTGAAAATCATCCATAAGCTTCCTCTTACAAGAAACGAACGGCTTCGGTTTTCTCGGCGCCGGCGGACAATCCTGTATCTCCGGTATCTTGCTTTCTTTCGACGTGGGAGTCCGGTAACTCTCATCGATTTCACCGTCAACAACAGCACCGTCAACGTTTTCTTTCTCAATTTCAGGCTCTATTATCGCCGACGACGACATCGTGTCGGCAACGTCAGGGGCTTGATCGGAGGAAGGAGTGACAACGTCGTCGTTCTCGACGACGTCGACGGCGGAGATTCGAAGTTTTGGTAGTTGCTGGAGGTGAAGATCCGTAGACATGGTTTAAGCGGTGTTTGGATGGTGGAAAATTGTGTAAGAGAAGAGAAGAGAAAAGGGAATTTTACTTTACTTAACGTGAAGTGCGAGAAACTGTGTTTGTTAGTGTGTATATATAGATAGTTGAGTTGTAAGAAGAAACTTTATGGAAAGCTTTGAAAGCGTGCTTTCGAAGGTAATAAGAGATTGAAATTGAGAGAGAGAGAAAGAAAGAAAAAAAATGAGATGGGTTTTGGTTTTTGGTTGGATGGAGGTGAGGTATCACTATCACTACAATAGTGCTATTATAACTTGTTTAATTTTACAGTTCACACTACACTATACCTTAATTCATTACTTGTATTTTTTTATTATCATTCAATTTTTCAACTACATGGTATAAATGTACTGATTTTGTTTTTATGACTTTTTTTTATCTTCTGATGGTACTTTTATATTACTCTTTTCGTTTTAAAACGAGTGTCGTTTAAATACAATTTTTTGTGTCGTTTTATGTTGTCAAATCTTCCAACATCATGTTTATTTTAATTTTGTTTTGAGTAATTTGTTTCTTTGATTGTATACTTATTACAATTTTTCAGTCTTGTTAAAAGAATCAATCATGCATCTTTTGAATTGTCTCAATTTTTTTTTTATAAACTTCAAATTTCAATCATGCAAAGTTTTACACAAATTGGAAAACTATTACTCCTACATACTTTTACTATACTGTAGATTGGCTACCGGCCACGGCCGTTTGGACTTTCTAGCTGACTAATTTTTCATTTTCTACGTTACCTAGATAATAAATTTCTCCTTTGACAATAAGATAATAAATTATTCAAAATTAGTAAAATAAGTACATATATTAATTAATAGTAATAATTTCTTGAGTGTACAACTGGTGGAGTTAGAGAGATTTGACAAATTAAAGAAAGAGAAAATGCAGAAGATCTGTTTGGGATAATGGGAGCACTATAGAAAACTTTAATTAACCTCATTACTCATTAGTACTCCATATTTTAATCCATTACAGTAAAATTTTATATTAAAAAGTCATAACTAGGTATAATTACTTACATAAATAGATTCCCAGATCGGTATATATTTATTTATTTATTTTACAATCTTGAAGTTTATACTTGTAACAAATTACTACTTGCATAGTTTAAATTATTTCGATACTTTCTTTTTCTATTTGATCCGGAGTAAATGGAGTAGATAATAGCAATAATAATGGTAATAATAAGAAAAAAGTTTATTTAATCCTGGCCCATCCTTTATTATAATGGTCCTGAATAATCCCGATGCTGATGCTCAAACCAAAAAAATTCAATATCTGAGAGATTAACAAAGTACCACGGTAAACGACAAATTGAACTGTTCCACGTGTAAAAGTTATTTTGACTTGGTTGGATAAAATTGTCTTTTTGCATGTTGGGTGTAGGAATTAAGATACACTCGGTTGTAGCAGATAAAAGTGTTTCACGGAACGGACATCACGGTCCATTGCTTTTACGAAGAGTGATTACTGAGTATGGAACGTTCATTTTACGTTACAGCAGGCGCATTTCGGCTTATAGGTTCTATACCACGCGTGTACAAAGCGCGTGCTGAAATTTTGACTTATTCACCCAAAGATGCAAATAGTATATTTATGTGCCAGAGAGAGTATTTCCTATGGTTACTGATTATAAGTAAAAATATCCAATTTTTTTAGATTTATAGAATAGTTGATCTACAAGTTATTTAATGAACTTAAAATATGATTTATTTTTGGTAAATATTCTCTAGACACACTAGTTAAGGAAACCAAATATAATTAAATATCATTGCACTTGTGCGGTTAAAGTTTTAAAGTTTTTTTTTTAGCAACAAAGTTTTAAAGTTTAAAGGTATTTTTTCAATAAAAATATTTCTTTTTTTTTCCCTTTAATTTAATTAGTGTCTCAGAGATTAGTTAGTGAGACTTTTTTTTTTGAGAAAAAAAAAGACTAAATGAAGTACTAAGTTAAACTAAGATCACGTAACATTAAATTCATTTGTATTTTCCCACCAAGAAATAAACAAATAAGTACTAGATGAATCTGAAAAATACTCCATAGCATATGCTATAGAAGTGCAGTATACTAGTATCTTGAAAACTACTACTACTAGTAACAAAAGAGATTGATTATATATTGTCTCCTGTAATTTGACATAAACATGTGTTAGTAATCTTGTTGTCTGTTACGGAAAGATGAGTTTTGTAGGTGATCCCATCAATGGCAAGAGGGTGTTCGCTTTCAGCCACCCCACACCACCACACCAGATGCGCGTGCACATGGGCAGGCATTGCATGCAAAGAACACGACCCATCTATCTTTCCGTGCCTTGTTCTTTTCCATATCTATCATACCATCGGTTCTGTAATGATCGATGTATTTGTCAACAACAATTGTTTTCAAAGAATGATCTAGTACTTTTACTTTTTGGCAAATACTAACTTGTGTCCTTGAATATATATATTAAAAGTCGTGCAGTCAACTTCTTAAAAGTTAAAATATTATGTTTTTCAATGCAAAGTTGCATTTTTAACATGTGTTCTTAGGGCACAAGTTAGCATGACCCATCTTTACTTATACTACTATAGGCATATGTTAAGTAGGAAGAAATTTGAGGTTAAAACTCCGACTTATATCTATTGAAGTGTCGCTGTAAACCAAGTTATACTCAAGATGACATTTTTTTGTTTCTATTTTATTCTTTGATAATGGTATTTTAGTAAAGAAAATGCTAACTTTATCTTGAAAATGATGCATTCAAAACCTCTAAACTTTAAAAATTGATTTTTTCTCTCTTCATTTTTAGCTTCTTAACAAGTGTTTTTAGGACACTTCTTCACATTAAGTGTTTTAAGGACACTTGATAAGAAGTCCAAAATAAAATTTTATCTTGAAAATGATGAATTCAAAACAACTAAACTTTAGAAATTGATTTTTGTTTTTATTTTTAGCTTCTTAACAAATGTTTTTATGACACTTGTTAACACGACTTTGTTTATACCGTATAGTTTTTTATTTGAAATAATACGATTATTGTAAATGGTGGGACTATCATTTTTTTCTATTGATGTCGATCATTAGAGCATTGGATACCATTTTAGAGCCTTGAATACGCCCATCTACTTCTTTCTCCCTCAAGTATAAAATATTGTGTTTGTTTGTGTGGATTGGGTTTACCAAATATACCAACCCATCTTCAAATGAATCTTTCCACGTGCATTGTCTACTTACTACACATTAATTATATGCTTGGTTTTCACCACTAATCATAACCAAAGTAGTTATGTTTATTAATTTACCAATTCATTTTTTATTGCATTGGTATAATTGTCTTCCGATTTGATAAAAAAATATTGTCTGTGGATAGTCCAATTACAAATTGACTTTTCTTAATTTAAATGAAATTTTAATTAAATATGGTGACCATATTTCACTTTCAACCCTTTTTTGTTCTGAATTTATATATTTACTAAGAACACACTATGATACAATATAGGTCAGATTTAAAAAGGACAAACTGTCCCAACTGAAAGAGTAAAAAGAAATTAAGAGACTCAACAATTTTCTTGATAATTTTGTGCTATGACTCTTGATTTTACATGAAGGTACTACTGCCATATCTAGCGGAAATTACGTAAACGTTGAAGTTTTACATTTGGGTGATTCAGCATGTCGCAGTCAGTACCAAGAAGAACTAACTAACCAAAGAAATTCAACGCATTAGTAACAATTTATAATATGGTGTTGTGTTAGTACTAGTAGTATTTATTCGGCCATTTTGGCATTGCACAAATCGGGTACTAGTACGTTGTTGTTTCTGAAATTTTGACTTTATACAATATGTCTGTGAGTTAGTTATGTCATTGATCCCTATGACTAGGATCAGATCAGTAAGTGTAAGGCTCATGGTCGCACGTGCATAGAGCTTTTACAATGATTGTTGTGGCTGCATCACTCCACACAACCCCATGTAACTGTTTTGATGGTTACATTTTCATCAACTGCATGCATCTAAATTATTGTAGTATATGATATTAATTCATGATTTTTTTTTCTTTTTCATAGAAACCCTTCAATTTTTAAATTTATTTATTTTATTAATCATGGAAAAAATTTAATTCATTTTTAGTTATAATCTTTTAATTTTTTATCTTTACTTTTTTATTTGACGAATATCTTTTATTTTATAACAAAATAAATATTATATTGAAAAGATAAATTAATCATCTCTCACCCGAATAGTAAATTTGAATTTGTACCATGATATAAAGACAATTTTAAAATTAATTAACAATTGACTATTTTTTAATCAGACATTTTTCTTGATAAATTTACAGCTAACAACTACTTTTCTTTTTGTTCAAATTTAAGTTAAAATTCATATCTACATCTTAATTATAGAAAACTTAAAAACTGACTACCTATTTTAGTTGCATTTTTTTTTGTTGTTATTTAATTTAATTTTTTTAATAATAATAAATATTATAAAATAAAATAAAAATAAATTACATAATATATATTATAAAAAACCAATTATTTTTTTTCAATGAAAAAAAACCAATAAAAATAAAATATGATCAAATATGTATATAATGAAATATATAATAATATTATAAAAATGATAAACCATCGACTTTGTTTATACAAAAAATTATATAATTTTTAATTCTTGCAATATAATTAATCGATATAGAAATATAATTGTATATTTTTTTTGCCTAGTAGCCTAATGGCTATAGCTCACTCATTTTAAATGTAGAAAAGTGAATTGTCTGAGGTACGAACCCCGACCCCCACATATAATATGCAATATCTCTACCAACTAAACTAAACTCACGGAGATAGAAATATATTAGTATATCTATTACAATATATAAAGGGAATTTACCGTTTTAGCATGGATTTTTTCTTTTATTTTTATCCTTCATTTAAATTATTTAATCATTTTTATAATATTATATAAATTAGCAATTAATAAAATTAATTAAATCTGATTAAAATAGGAAAAAATGAATACTAATTGGAATAATATTGGATACGATAAAAAAATGTTATTTCGACTTTATATAAAAACTAGTGTTACGGACACTAACGTGGCCGTTTTTTCCAATTTCATTGGAAATGAACGATATAATAGTACAGTACAAAATAATGAAGTGAAGGCTAAAATTAAAAGAAAAAATGTTACACCAAAACATTATTTTATTTTATATAAGTCAAAATGATAATTTTCCATAGTGTTCAATATTGCTTATATTGTTGCTTATTGTTCCTTCTATTATTGTGGATTGTTTCTATTTTAATGCATTTACTTAATTTTTTAACTAATTATTTAAATTAAGATGATAAAATAGTATAAATGAAAGGGTGAAATTGTAAACGAAAAATCCAACCCACAAATCAGGTGTATTGCCTTTACATATACTTGTATAAATATTGTGTTTTGATGTAAGGTATTTTTTTCTTTAGTCAAGTAGCCGGTGGTTGAAATTTAATACATTTTAAGACGAATAAATAGGATATTTAGAGTTTAAATTTTGGTTTTTGTAATATCCCAGACGACTTTAAACATAGTCGACTGATCGTACAGACCAACACGAGTGTTTTCAGGGTGTTTTGTCATTACTCGCACACTTACCGGGAAACTTTCAGGTAGGTCACCCATCCAAAGACTACTCCAAGTCAAGCACGCTTAACTGTGGAGTTCTTATGGAATGAGCTACCAAAAAGAAGATGCATCTTGTTGATATAGGTAGTACCAAACAATTCTTATAAGCCTTCCTTCAACCATGTAGTCCCATACCTACACAGCCTCAGGATCCCTCTCATTCCGATGTGATTCGGTTCCTCTAGAAGCTGTCAGGAGCCGCTCATTGTCGTGCCTTGTGCACCA
>Ga0315913_1003334_pt1 | contig 19254 bp, 9 predicted proteins | sample MpolsnodulesMG_FD_207736 | JGI IMG/M metagenome (GOLD analysis project Ga0315913, IMG submission 207736) | Medicago polymorpha root nodule microbial communities from Los Angeles, California, United States - small nodules | ecosystem: Host-associated > Plants > Roots > Nodule | place: USA... | reverse complement strand
TAAATTCCATGTCTAGAACAAAAGCTTTGATAGAAGATTATTCTAACCTAGATTCAAAAGGTATTTTTCAATAACAATTCAAACCCATAAGATTGTAATGGAAAACAAGAATAACTTCAACATCATAAGATAATTAAAATCAAACAACATCATAATCAAAAGGAATACATACTAATAGAGTTGATTACATTTAATCTCAACAAAAAGAGTCTAGCTACTCATTGTCATGGTAACCTTACAAGGAGAAAAGAAGAGATGGAATGGAAGCAAGCCATGATGTCTCAATGATCTTCTGAATCCCTTCAATCCTCTTGCCCCTTGCTCCTTTAGGGTCTCTCTGATTTTCCCCTGTTTTCTCTCCCTACAATGACATATGATATGATAATATGATCAGCCCCCCACTGAAATGAACAAATTGGCCTTTTGTACTTGCAAAATTTTATGAACTCGCCATGACAAGTAATTTGCTCGCCATGGCGAGTTGAGCTTTCTTCCCCAGTGGGTTTCTGCTACGCCAGCTTTGAGGGATTAGGCCGTCTTAACTCGCCTCGTGAGTAATTTTGCTCGCCATGGCAAGTTAGCTCGCCATGAAATCGCCATGGCAGGTTGGTGGCGAGTTGCCTCTGGTACTCGCTGCCTCTACTTGCCTTGAACTCGTCTTCATGCTCGCCTCACGAGTAATTCACTCGCCATGGCAAGTTGACTTTTTTCACAAATCCTTGTTTTTCTTTCTTTCTTAGTGTCTTGACATTCAATTCCTGCACAAATGGATAAAGTAAGATATAAAAAGCGCAAAAGGGCAATTGTTCATCTTTTTCTCAGCTTTTCCTTAAATAACTTGTAAGACAAGTAACAAAAGTGCCTTAAATGTAACATGGAATTAACTACTTTCTATTAGGTTTGGAGGGTTGGGTTTGTACTTAGCATTAGAGGCTTCCTCGTACACTTTTGTAGCTTCTAGGGCACAGTCTTAGGTGCTACAAGATCTTATTTTGAGAGACAGTGGGTTAAGTGGCATGGACTTGAATTTTGATAATGCTTTGGATGGTCTTCGTGGTACGTTTCCAGATTTTGATGTTAGCAGTTTTACTAGCAAATACACAGTTCTTTCTAATGCACAACATGTTTTGGCGAGTGCTCTTTTTAGTAAAATTGTTCAGAATATGGAAGTTAAGTTTGACATGACCACGAGACAGAAGGCAGTTTTTGGATGTTTGCGAGCACCGCATGCTCATGATTTTCTTCTAGCTATCCTGATTGATGGATTAGGTCAGCATATGTCACTAGTGGAGTATCGCATTATCCTTAGATATCGTCTTATGATTCCACTATTTCCTATTAATGAGGTGTGCCCTGTTTGTCGTAAGATGTGCCTTGATACTTTTGGGGAGCATGTCGTTCATTGTAAGAAGCTTCTCCGTTTTAAGTACAGACACAACTTTATTGGGGATGTACTTTTTGATATATTCAGACGGACGGGAGTATCAGTGAAGAAGGAGGCGCATGTGAACTTCCTGACTGACCTACTAGATAGAATATCAACACTCAAACTTGCAGATGTTATGGTGTATGGATGGATATGAGAAAAACATGCATGTGTAGACTTAACTGAGGTTTCACCATTTGTGGGATTAGGTGTCGGGCCTTTTATCGTAGGACAAACAGCTCTAAAGGCTGCGTCAAACAAAGTGGTCAAACATGAGAAAGTGTGTCTGACAATCAACATGCTTTTATACCATTTGTTTTTGGCACTTTCGGTTTCCTAGCACCAGAGATTGTTGACCTTATACATAGGTCATGCATATCAATGTCATGTCTCCTAGGTCCATAAATGTTGTGTTTACGAGGATTGGTTTTGCCACCCAAAAAGATCTAGCGGCGCAGCTTGTTGCCTGTTTTCCTTCTACTCAAATGTAAATAATGATTTATATAATTTCAATATAAGGTTCTACCACTAATACATATTTTTTCGACAAAAATTGTCATCATCGGAATGAACAACTCTAACTAGAAAAAAAACGACAAATCTTCTAAATAGTTAGCCATGTAGCAATTATCAGTTCCAACAAAATGAAAGAAATATGAATAATGGAGGTTTTGCCGTGAGAAGGACTAGTCCCTTACAAATTGTTACAATCTATGATGAACGACAATTCAAATTGTATTGAAAAATGTATATGCCTCCAACATGATTATTTTCTTCTAGATGATATATGAAGGAACAAAAAAATACACGAGAGGAATTTGAAGGCCATGTTTGTTTGCATGCCAAGTGCAATCATATCCATCACAAGTTACTGCTTTCACCGGTCTTAAATATAAGAAAAAATTCCTTTTTTAAGTTTATTGAATAGTTAATGTATCTGGTCTACATTATAAAATAGATACATTAGTTATTTAATGAACCTAAAAAATGAATCTTTTCTTATATTTGAGACCGGAGGGAATAGTATTTCACGTACTCAAATTGGTACAGTTTCTCACCATGTTCTTCTGTCAGAAAATGCCAATTATGACTGGCAATCATCACTGCTAAGAAGTAAGAAGATGGATTCAAATGTCGTTGTGGGTCAGTTGTGAGTACAAAAGTTACTTCTAAATCAACCTTTGTTTTACCGCGCATTCTCTTTTGGAAAAGAGTAGTACTAGGAATCAAAGGACACTGCATTAGAAAGAAGAAAAAAAATTCACATAAGGTCATTTGTCACAATAGAGTGATAATAGATTATAAGTTTATAACCAATTACACGAAGAAAGGGTTAAACTCTTGTAATGTGATGACTCAAAGTTTGAATTTTGCATTTAAGAAATATTTATATTTAGTGTTTAATATGTCTTTGATCAGGATTACTATCGGTGGAGAGATTCGGTTAGAAAAAAAGTGTAATAACCACTTTAGTCATTCCAGATGTAATGAGTAGTCATAACAATTCTGGATGTATTAAAATTCTAAAATAGTCATTGATTGTGCATTTCGTTAATACAAATAGTCTCCCGCGTTAAAATGTTTCGTTAATACTGTCATATCAATCATTCAATATATTTACTTACTGTTGTATCAATTCCTACAAATACTTATTATCATATTAATCCATATAAAAAAGTTATTGTCTAACATTGAAGGATTATTTTAAGGGCAAGAACTATTTTAACTAATAGAGTACACGATCATGCATAGACTATTTTAAAATTTTGATACATTGATAGGTTATTGTGGCTACTCGTTACACATTCATACAAAGAGTAGTGCTAGCAACACTCTCTTTTGAGCTCTCTCTCTAATACTCACTTTCTTATTGGTTTAAATCATTGTAGGTCTACACTTTGGAAATAGAACCCACAAAAAGTGGTGGAACATACGTTGATTTTATCCAATAAAAGAGTGAGTGCTATAGAGAGTGTTTAAAAGTGAGCATTGCTAACATTTTTCTTCATACAAATACCAAAATGACTATTACCAAAAAAAAAAATCATATCAATTTCTATGATAAAATAGCGTGACTCTTATCCAAATAATAATAGTAAAGTGAATTATGTACCCAAACATAATGGTGAAGTGAATTATGAGATAAATTTTAAAAAAAATATGAAAAGCAGAGTGTAATTATGGTGTACATTTATAATTTCATGAGGTAAATCCTCCACCATAAGGAATTATTTAATTTAGTTGAATATTATAACAGACCTTAGTGGATATTTGTATATTGCAACAATTTGTACTGTAACTAACAAGATTGAAGCAACATTCTAAAGCTACCTAATAACATGCTCATATTGATTAAAAGACATGAGCTACCGTGTTTATCTTTATTGATTAGTGGATGTGAATAAAGTCATTAACATGGGGACACATAATGTTGGTAAGACATTTTTAATTCCCATTTTAGAAGTCATGAACTTACTTTTATAATTAATTATTCCTGTGTGTATATATGCAAACACATAAACCAAATATCTGGATATTATGCGGTGCAAGTGTGACTAAAACTTGTTTTAATTTGGAGCCCAACTTGATATTTCTTAATTTGTGTCGGTGAGATCAAGTTCCATTTCTTATCAGATTAGCAGGATGTTAAAATTTAAGCTATACTCATATATGAATAAAATTTATGTTTACTTCATCATATCGGAGACCATATCATTTATTTATACATGGCCTATGATCCGTGGACAATGACACGGACATCGGACAGACACGATATGGACATCGACGTGACACCAATAATAATTAAGAAAATGTGATAATTTAGTGTAATCATAAGTGTTGGTATTGTATCGATCTCAAACACGAATGCATGTCAGACACTGGAATATACCTAATTCAAAAAATGTCCGTGCTTCATAGCATATGCCCAATTCTAGGTAGAACTTAAACGTTTCAGTGTCGGTCAACAAATTATTTCAATTATATCTAAAATAATCCTTGCATCAAAAACAATTGCGATATACTTCATAACGTAAAGATAAGATTAAATAATATTAGTAATTAGTTGTTACATTAATTTTTTATATATATTTTTTCAGATTTAAACATATGACCTTCAACTTATTACTCATTAAGTTAGACATTTGAACTACCCAACACCCCTAAAAAAATTGCGATATGTATTTGACAACTTTTGAGTTAAGCCTTTCAACGGTATAACTAAACAAAAGAACTATTGAAACAACAATAATTTTCAATTTTCTTGATTAAGCAAAAAACCCTATTCTTTTTACAGATTGCAAAAAAAAAAAAAAAACTTATTAAAAAGTAGATTTCATCTTATGTGTCTAATAAGTTCTCTATCGAAGATTAATCAAGGTTAAACGATAATGTACTTCATATCTAGGTTTTAAAAAAATCTTGTCTTTATATATATATTTATATTTTCTTGCACTTAAAAGCAAAAACAAGAAGGGTACGTATTTGGTAGAAAAATAAAAGTGACTGCATCATTTGTGATAACTTGGGTGACCACCCTGTCTATAGCTTCCTCCTAGTCTAGGAAACCAAAAAGGAGAGAAAATAAGAGAACATGAAAAAAGCTTACTTGCTCTATTGGACCATTAAATTGAAAAACCAATTAATCAAAACACTTTTAAACTGTCTATATAGTGGAGCTGCTTTTTTGTTCTGATCATTTTTGCGTCCTCTTCTTCAGTCAACCATGTGGTCAAAGTCAGAAATGCACTAATGGTGTAACAGAATTTTAGTTGCATTCACTCCACCGTAAGGAAAGACAGCAAAACAATAATGGTAATTTTTTTAACTTTTTTTCATTGATTGATTTGTTTATCATAATTAGCAACTAATTTTAGCCAAAAGATAATGAGAAGCTAGAAATTTTCCATTATTCATATGAACTTATATGCTTGTATTTTGAACTTTATTCCAATAGATAAAAGGCTAAAATATGCCACGTATGCAAATCATCACAAAAATTGGATCAGAGACTATTTTAAAAAACAAAAAATTTTGTAGGGACCAAAAACAAATTTTTTTTTTACAGGGACCAAAACTTAAACGAGACATATTTGCAGGGACGAGTGCAATATTTAAGCCTAGATAAAATTAGTACCCCGGACCACTGTTCTGTAAATCGAGTGTTAACTCTCTGAGTTTACGTTTTTAGGTACCAAAATTGGGTTAACTTGGAGGTAAACTCAATTTCTGGTAAAATCGGAAGGTTTGACGAGTTTAATCGAGTTAACTCGACCGAGTTTTACCGAGTTTACATCTATAAAAAATAAAAAAGACCCTTTTTTTGGGCCCATTTTTTTCAAAACTCAATTCCTTTTCTGCAAGCCCAAAGACTGAAACGTTTACTGAATAGTTACTTTTACAGTAACACGTTGTTCCTGAAATGAAACGTTTCTTTTTCTTTCTTCTCTGAGCTCTCAAACCATGAACAGGGGAGCACATACCAGTTAGGGTTGCGATTCCGACGTTGGAAATTCAGATTTCGACGACGGTGATTGCGGCGCCAGTTAGGGTTGCGGTGGTGGTGTTTGTTGACCTTTTGAAGAAATTAACTAGTTTTTTTTTAAATAGTTTTATTAACAACTTTAGGAACTTGTGAAACTTGTTGTTTTTGGATGGTTTTATGGATGACTTAAACTTAGACTTATGAAACTTATGATTTTGTGCATTAATTTTTGTATTTTGATGCTACGTTGAACATAACGTTTTATTATGGTAGTTTGATATAATATGCCTTTGTAATTAAGTCATATTTTGCAGTATTGACATATTTACAATATTATATTAGCTTATATATCTCATGCATATAATAAATTTTATATAATTTTAATTTTAGGTAAACTCGTACGAGTTTACCTAAGCAAAACGAGTTGAGGTAAACTCTCGAGTTGCAAAACCTTGCACCAGACTATAATCTGAAATTGCTCAAAATTAAGATCATTGTTTTTTATTGTATATATTCAATAAAAAAAAATTAATGGATATTTATATACTCCACGGTAGTGTATTTATTATAATGATGTAATACATTAAGGATTACTTACACATGAACAGAAAGAAAGCGGGTAACAAGCTCTGTCGCTGGGTCTTTTGGATGGAAAAATCAATCCTCATAAGCATAGCATTCATGGACCTAAGAGATATGACATTGTTATGCATGACCCTTTGAATTCTATGTAGAAGGTCAACAACCTTTGGTGCTAGGAAACTGAAGTGTAGAAAACAAATCGTATAAAAATATGTTGATTGTCAGAACACGTTTTCTCATGTTTCACCACTTTGCTTGACACAACTTTTAAGGTTGCATGTCTTACCATAAAAGGTCCAACCCCTAATAACACAAGTGGTGAAACCCCAATCAAATTTACACATGCATGTTTTCATCATATCCATCCGTACACTATAACATTCCTATCTTAGATTTATACTATATGTATAGCAAGCGGATTAAAAGCATAATCACAAAATATATTTTAAAGGGAAATGATAACATGTGAACCGCAGTAGAATACAATGGCCAAACCCAAATAATGGAAGACACAAATATTGCATATTTGGTGGCATGCTTTCAATAAACAAGAGACATTTATGGATTAACTTAGCAAATAGAAGATCATTTGGACCCACACCAAATACAAAGCTACGATACCTAAATGATATCATGTGGCCCACATGGAAATCCTTGTCTGTGTGGGGCCCGCTTTCACCATGATCAGAAATACACTATGGAGCAATGGGGTGTGTTTGTGTCATTATGTGTGTATAAAGGGAAATCGTCAAAGAAACACATATACTTTACAATTATTACAAGCTTTTACAAGGTAACTACACAAGATATAGTTGATGAGGTAGTTACAAAGGAAAGTGACATGTAAAAGACTACTGCTAACAGTTTTACATCACATTCAAGTTAACATCTGATTTGGAGATTAATTAATTAATTAAGAATGTGAAAATAAGAAATTGGGTTACGAATTTTATTTTTTAGTTTGTATATGAAATTAAAAATATATAATAGTCTATAGGTTTCTCAATAAATAAATATATAATTTTAATGCACTCTTAGTGTAAAATTTTGTATACTATCCAACAATCACAAGTCATTACCTTCTACAAGAAATCGTTTGATCATTAAAAATCATATAAGTTGTTTATGTCAAACTTTTTTAATGATCAAATGAATATGATTGATTAACCGAAAAAAAAATCTTTATATTCGATTTATATTAAGGACAAGCAAGAAGGATTGTGGGATACAATTATCACAACAACATGTGAACAAACAAATTGTTAGAGTCTTCATGTTCACTCTGGCATTTTCATCATGAAGTTTTGTTGTGGTTTTTGCCAACAGTTTGGACTGCTAGCATTCATAAAGAGAAGTTTTTCCAAAAGCAGTTTAAGGTTTCACACTTTCACTATTTAGCAGTAGTCTCCATCCTCTATAGTTATAGCTCTCGTGACACGGTTAACAATTTTTTTACTTTACTCCCACAAGAAATAGTTGCAAAAATGAAGCAGGAACATAAACATAGACAACGAACACGACATGTATACCGACACGTCGATACCGCTACTAATTTAAGAAAATGACATAATTTAGTATAATCATAAATGTTGTATCGGTGTTGGACATCAACGCGTGTCCGACACCAGAACACATCTGATAATCAAGACAAAGACTGTCTGATGCACTAAAACTCTCGGATATGCTGGGTCTAACAAAACTTACTTTTAAGAGCTTTAGTGCACCAGAAGGCATAACTAAATTATCAATTGTACCACTTAAATTTGGCAAAACTTACTTTGAGAGCACAATGCAGCAAAAACCATAGTACTGTAAATCTCAAAATTTAAAGTTCCATCATTGAAAAAATTACTATCATTATCATATATGGGTTGCTCCCAAAATATAACCCCCTTCCTTCTTCTCCATATTCTATAAAATCGGCCGACATTAATACACACTTTCTTCGAAGTACTCTCATACTAGTAAAATACAAAATGTTACTATAACATTACACGTGCTCAACGTCCTTGATGGACAGAACATTTGTCTGTGTTCCAAAAACACTGTATATAGTACAAAAAAATCTAAACATGCATGCGAGTGAGTGCAAATTAGTATAAATACAATGAAGCTTTATCGATTTATTACATTATTATTAATCCCAAAAACAACTTTATAAAGTAGATACGTTAAGGTTAAGGTAATTTCATACAATACTCTCATGAAATAAGAGACAAAGTCATGTGTACATGTACTGCTCGAATCTTTCAAAGGGAAAATAAAATTATAAAGGGTTGGACAAGAACAAGTGTGCACTTTGGATTCTCTTTGAGAAATGTAATGTTTAATAAATTTTTAATTTGTGAATGGAATTAAGTTATCCAAATGGAGATTAAGCGCTTAATGTGGAACTCTCCACGTGAGAGGCTTATGTCCTTGTCATCTGTTGGAAATTATTAATGAGTCATAAAATTGTTTTCTTTTTTCCTAGCTATAAAGTTTCTGCATTGTGTGCAGGGATCAAAATCCAATGGAGCTTCTAATGATCTACACATGGTGGCAAGTTTGATTTGTTGTTTTCTTAACATGGCAATCCTGACAACCTTGTTTTGTACGTCTTGTGATGTATAATCACAGTCGTAAGTTATTCCAATAGAGATTCTAATTATGTACACATGGTGGCAAATATGATTTGTTGTAAAATATTTCATGAACATTTGCTCTTTCTTACATTCACGACCACGTATAAAAATATTATTAATTCAGTTAAGTATGTGATTTGTTTAACAAATAATCAAAATTGTTGTTAATTCTACTACATGAATTAACCATAGTTTTTAACGTAAATTGAATTAACCATTTATTCTATTGAATTAACTGTGGTAGATATTTAGTCTCTAAATTATTTGGTTTAGAGTTCGATCATTAGGCAAAGCGTATGAAAATATTCATGTTAGAAGATGTAAACTTTTTAGTGAGTGTTTGGTGCAGTGGTGGTGTAAACGCAGCCTTGCGTTTAGTGTGAAGCTAAAAAAGATAGCTTCATAAAATTGTGGTGAGAACAACATCGTAAGGTGAGATTTGTTGTTTGTACGCGTTACCAAACATGCCATTAGAAGAACTAGAAAATTAGTTGTCAAAGTTGTGTGAAAATATATCTTGGTGCTTGTTTGGGTTGGAGTTTGCAAGCACAAAAGCGCGTTTGGGGAATTTCCAAAGCAAAACTGTCGTGATTTTTAAAAGCCAACGATTGAAGCTTTTGGGTTAACGTGGGTTACTGTTGTGGTTTTACAGAAAACGTAGGTTGAAAAACGCTTAAGCAAATAGGCTATTATATTTCTTTTAAAAGAAAATAAACTGAATTGTTTTGTTTCGGTACAAAAATAAACTGAATTGTTTTAACTTGACACATTTGTAAATAGAAAACACAAATTTTATAATGATTTGTGCCATGTCATTTTATTTTTTATGAAAAAACCTACATATGTAATTATCAATAAAAATTAAAATAGAAAAAAATAATTTCAAAAATGAAACTCGCCCATACCATTTTGGATCCTACCATTCACAAATTTTACAGCCGTTAATTCTTGCACATACATTAATCCAATCATTGCTAGTTTACTAGTTTATCACATATGAACTATAGTTGAGCTATGACAGTTAATTCTAGCTGATTCTTGCTTCATATTTGCTTAACCGTGAACTACCACATTAGCAACTTAATCCCTTTCTATCCTAAATTTAAGGGCAAAATTAGCATAGGAGTAATGAAATGCCGTTACTTACGGTTAAAGCTAATGCATCATCAACCAAACACTGTCCTTATTACCTTTCTCCCTCTTATATTATAATAACCCCTTTCTAGACCACTCACCATACTATGATTCTATGATACTATACATACATTACAATATACAGCTACATTACATTACATTATTACATACACATTCAATCACACTACAAGAAAGAATAACATCAACAAAAAGTTCCTAATTTAACGCTATGAAGTTGCGTTCTAACTACTCTTTATATTCTTTACCTTTATTCTTCTTCTAATGCCCCCAAAATCCTCTTTAACCTCCTTACCTATCTATCAATCTTCTTTTCCCTTTCTTAGTATCTTTTTCTTCACTTTCCTCCCATAGTCATCATCATCATTCTCCTTCTCATTCTTCTCAATGAAATCAACCATAATCTACCATGGTTTCATTCATAGTTAACCACCACTACTACCATAACACTTCACAAACTCAAATACTTTTTTCGAAGAAACTAAATTAGCCCACCTAAATTGAAACCAGAAACAGAGAGAACCACAAACTCAAAAACTATTTGATACATAATAAGAAACTAAGAAGATTGAATCTTTTTTTTGCGACTCTTCAACTTATGGCTACTATTGCTACTTTCTTCAACAAATTTTACTATGTTTTGATCCTCATTGTCCACCTTGGATGCTTCATGTTCACAGTCGCCGCCGCGGCCGCCGGAAAACAAGATAACCGTCAATTATTACCATCAAAGAAACGAAAAATCTCACCTTTATCACAACCCTCTTCACCTTCTCACCCAAAATTCAAAACCCATAAAACTCTTTCTTCTTCTTGGCATTTCATCAAACACCTCTTCTGCAAAAATTCATGTAAAACTGTAACCACCACACCCACTACCCAATCATCACCTCAGTCCACCATTACAACCACCGTGAAAGCATCCACACAATCCCTTATCTCATTGGTTCAACCCGACCCGAGTTTCCAAGATCCATCGCGGAAGAAACAATCCGAATCAGATATCTCCGCCGATAACAACCTCTTCTTCCCTCTCCGCAATGATATCTTCCCATGCACCGCGTGCGGCGAGATTTTCCAGAAACCGAACCTCCTCGAGAATCACCAATCCACAAACCATGCTGTATCGGAGCTTATCGGATCCGACCCGGGTCATAACATAGTGCAAATCATCTTCAAATCGGGTTGGCCCGAAACAAACACCTTCCCAAACATACACCGAATCTTGAAGATCCATAACAGCCAGAAAATCCTCTCGAAATTCGAAGAATATCGCGAAACGGTGAAGATTAAGGCAGCGCGTGGTGTCACGCGCCGCCGTGACGAACGCTGCATTGCTGACGGGAATGAGCTCATGCGTTTTCATTGCTCCACTTTTTTATGTGAGTTGGGACATAACGGGGATTCTTCGATTTGTTCTCAGCAATTTTGTAATATTTGTGGAATGATTAAATCAGGATTTTCACCGAAATTAGATGGAATTTCCACGCTGTCGACTAGCTGGAGGGCACACGCGTCAATTCCTGATGACATCGAGCGGGAGTTTAAGTTCATGAACGTCAAACGGGCAATGCTCGTTTGTCGTGTTATTGCGGGTCGGGTTGGGTCAGATTTGGACGATGAGGTGGATAAAACTGATGGAGGTTTTGATTCGGTGATGGCGCGTGGCGAGAGTGGTGTTTACACAAGACTTGATGAGGAGGAGTTGGTTGTTTTTAATCCCAGGGCTGTTCTTCCTTGCTTTGTGATTGTGTATAGTGTGTAATTTGTGATGAACAATGATTATGAGCTTGATCTAATGGTCATGTGATGATGAGTTGTAATCTTAATTTAGTCAAGTATTTTGTAGTTAAGGAATCCTTTTTTTGACATAATCCATGTTATTGGATCATTGTGCACACAAAATTGTGTATTAAATTGACACACCATATGGTATAGTAGTTTATGTGTGTGTGTTTGAGCTGAATGTCTTGGTTATGTGTGGTTAAGGTTACTTTGTGCATTAGATTGGTACATCATATTGTATAGTTTGTGTGTTTGTATTTTAGGTGAATCTCTTGATTGTGTGTGATTAAGGTTACCTTTTTCCTAGCTTATGGTTTTCTTTGATTGAACTAATAGTTAACCTTAGTCACAATAAAAACTTGTACTTAATCATGTGATTATTTTTCCCATATGGTGATCCATTACTTGTGTTGTAATTATTTGGTAAGATGGTTGCTTTTCTGTAGTTTGATAATTTCAGCTTTTTCTTGTGCTGTTATTGTGGAAAGGGGAAGAAACCGTAATGGTACTAGCTGGTATAAGAGTACATTCTAGAAATTGTATGATATAAAGTTAGATATCTTGGTTTAATTTAATTACATCTTGATGTTGCCTTTCCTTCTTTTGAATGATTCCTAGGTTAATATATGTAAAGAAAAAGCGACTTTCAACTGGCATAAGATGCATCGAAAAAAAAAGTGGCAAAAGATTCTTTGATTGGTGATGACATCTTATTTTCTTATTTAGGAAAACATTTTGGTTTTATTTGTTATCTCAACTAGTAGAAATCAACCTATAATAAATACTTTGTTTTTTTCTTTTTTGCGAACAAACTTTGATCTTAAGGTGACATGCATGTTTAAAGAAAATAAAGTCTAAATCTTGAAAAATAGTTGATTTATTCATTGTAAAAGTCATATCATTGCTGAATTTTGTACTTCAATGTTGCAGGAATGTGATGCTCTTTGGTCCTGCATCATGGTTCAACCTTTGATGCTCTTAAGAGAATAATTGATTTTGACTCAACCTTTGATGGTCCATTGCAACATTATCTTAGCAATCAAATGAAGATAAACTCTTGAGGGTAAAAACTTTGGTGATTTTGTAATACATGATTACCTTAAAAACTTTCTAATATGTACAATCAAAAGATAAATTCACCATTTGATCAATATAAAATTTCAACCAATTTGAGCAAAGTTTTAAGGTCATATCAATGACATATATCCCATCAACAAAAATCATGTCCTTTTTTTTTTTTTGGTCTAGTAGCCTAGTGGCTTGAGCTCACACAAATGACCTCCATAAATTATGCAATGTCCCTACAACTGAACTAAGTTCACGAGGACAAAAATCATGTCATTTTACTCATCCTAAAACCAAACAAAAATGACCTCCATAAACATCAGTACTATTTATGTGAGATATAAATATCAAAGAGTATAAAAACCATAGGTCTCACAGAACAGAAGTAAGTACCAATTGCAACTAATTAAGTGAAACTTCTCATCATAAACCACAAAAATGAATAAATGACAATAAAGCATTAATCTAACAAATAGGTGAAACGAACATTCATTCAAATTAACCTACAAATTAATTAAGTGAAACTTCTAATCTAATTATAATATTTAATTAGCTTCATTCAAAGTGCCAAGAAAGCCAATCAGCAGAAGCCACTCAATTTTTGATGATAAATAGGTGGAACGAACATTTGGATCCTGCAGCACCATGAAAAATTATAAAGCAATTCAGGTGACACAAATATGAATATCAAATATTTATGAAAAAAAATATCCCTAGCTTGTAATGAATATAGTATTTGAATCTATACAAAATATTTGGAAGCAGTTCACACCATCTTTATACTAAAAATAAAATCACTAAATAAACAAGGAGAATGCTAATGAGTACCCTTAAAGTATTTGTTAAGGTGTTAAAATTAGTAACTTTGCATCAAAAAGTATTGTGATTATTGTCAAGACAAAAGTAAAAATTTATATTTTCAAGACAAAATTTATATTAATGGATTCCTTAACAAATTCCCTTAGGAAAGAAATTACTAAAAAAACAAACAATATATGATTATCAACTCCAATTTAGTCATTCAATTTATAAATAGATGACAATCCAAATGATTAAACCTTAAACCAATTATTAAACTGGTTCAATGTCCCATCCAGTTTTAATTACTTATACGTGACTCAATTGTCATACCAAATCATCGTAAAAATTAATTTCTAAGAAAACCCATTTAAACATATTGGTTGAACACTAGATATTAAGGAGGCTTCCTTTAAAAACCAGAGGGTTAACACAACAAAATCATGACAATCGTGTAAAAAATCGGTACAAAGAACCAAGGATTCTATATGTCATTCATGACAATCATGTAACAAATTGACATCAAAATTGATCATCATAAAATTCAAAAAATAAAATAAAATCTAGTCATATGTTAATAAGCAGAATTTATCTATACATGCAAGATGTATTACCTCTGAAACAGTGGAATAAAAAAATTAACAAGGGACCCTGCATATATGTACATATGCAAACGGTCGCTTCTTCCCACAATCATAGCAAAATTTGCATCCACACCTAAAAATAGAAATTACAATTATTATAATGAATTACATAAACTTAAAAATATGTATGTGACAATGATCAAGGATTAGCAAGAGAGATAGGATACATAACAAACCTGCATTGAATGTAACTACATCCATGAACTCTCTTGACAAACATAGAGCAATGTGGACATCTTTGCCACATTTCACTTTTAGCCAACTCCAAAAATATGGTATCCAAATCATTAGGGTTATTCCTTTTGATTGCTTGGAATCTCTGACAACTCATTCCTCCGTGCCATGGAACTTTGCATTTAGTGCAAAAGCGTCTATGACACGAAGGACACTTAGAAGAACATTCATCGACGCCTTTTTCAATAAGATCTTCTTTGCCCAACAAAACGGAACAATTCTCAAAAGGACAGTAAGTCTTTTCCTCAGAGGGAATAGAAAACTCAGAAATTAAATACTCCCATTTATTAAAAACCTTTTTAGGTAAAATGTGATTAAAATGTTCTGGCTTATATTTCACACAACATTTTGGACTTGGACACATCACTTTAAGTGGATTTTCATTGATTTCAACTTCTACATACTTGCATATGCAGTCAACACAAAAGAAGTGTTTGCATTTTCTTCTTTTGAGGATGGTGGATCTTATGCTGAATATTTCATAATCTGTTTTTAGTTCAAAGCATATACCACATGTTTTCTTTGCTGCATGAGTATGTGAGGTAACTTGTTTCGACGAATGTTTTTCTCCTAAGAGTGAGAGTTTCATGATTGTATTCATTAGTTCCTGGAGGATCTCACAGAAACTGCCAAGCAAAAGAGAAACAAGTTGGTATTATTATTACTATTAGTACAAATATTTCTTATTGATTTAAATAGTTGAAGGTCTGGGTTCAAAGCCCTTACTCTAGCAACTAATTACTAACATATGAAGATGGAATATTTGATCGAAAACAAACACATAGAGTAATGCCAGTATGCAACCAATGAGCTCTCAAAATGATGTTACACAAAGGCGGGACGGACAACACTTGGGTGATATTGTGGTGTCAATGTCATGTGACATTGATCAACCATAGTGTGCCACGTGTCACCTTCTATTTTAAAAAATTACAAAAAACAAAAAATTCATGTGAAAGAGAGAGAAGAAAAACACTTGTCACATTATGGTTGACCATTGTCATGCGACATTGACACCACAATGTCACCCAAATGATGGAACTTTTCATTTAATTTGCACACGCTCAATTATTTAATTTGAACCGATGAGGCAAAAGTGGAACAACCGAAGGATCAAACCTGTGTGTTGTTGTTGTACGAAAGGAAACAATTTCAACCACTATGCAGTCTATGCTTTTGTTGGGGAACGTGTGTAGAATAAAATATGCCTAGGTAATGAACACAACTTAATAACTCATATTTTGTCAAAAATAAAAACTTACTAACTCATATAGTTGCACGTAAATATTAATTTTTTTAGTTAACAACAAAACTAGTCTCCCACTTCTTTTTTTCCTTCTTTTGAATGAGAAATATTAGTAACTGGTTTGTTAAATTAATATTTATTTTTTATTTGAGTTTGAACTTAAAATCTCTAACTTTTTTCCCCCTTAACTCAAAGCAGTTAAGTTACCCATCCTTTCATTAGTCTTCGACTTTGTAGAACGCTTTTAAATAGATTCCAAAGACTATGTGTATTTTAAAAAAGATTGATTACTTTATCAAATTTCACTTATATTGGTCTTTCTAACAGTAAGTTAGAAACTAAATTGATAGTAATTTGTTTAATATATAAAGAATAAACTCTTGTCAAAAAATAACAATTTGATGATTGAAGTTTTGATTTTCAATTAGTAAATGAAGTTATTTTGAAACATTAGTAAAATTGTGTATCTTTTTTCAATTAAAGCATTAATGATCTTTCCTCTGCACATGCATTAATGTCCATAATTATATACTCCATTTGATCTCTCAAATATAAACAAATATTTTTTTTTTTAGATTCATTGAATAACTGACATACGTAAAAAAAAAAAATGGTGGAGTATATCATTGTCTACTTATGACCAAAACAAAAATACCAATAACCATGTTAGTTTATTTTCTAAATTCTTGATGCCAAACTATAATCATTTATGATCTATGATACTTCAATCATTTTGATTATTAATGTAGCTTTTAATCAGATTAGGATATGAAGTGAAATAAAATAAAATAAAATAAAAAACAAATAGAAAGCATCATAGCAGCTCCATGCAAAGAATAGTTAATCAACGAAGGCTAAACTCAAGATTTCAAACCAACAAACAAACTTAAACAAATAAAAAAGCTAAAGAAAAAGAGGTAATAAAACGTTAAAATCATGAAAGAAAAAGTTCAAGAACATGAAGAGACCATGTGAGGGAAAAGGGACCGAACCGATGGTGGATGACCGACTTGCGACGGCAATGAGCTCGTGGTGGTGATCGGAAGTATTGGATGGCAGATCTGGTTCACAGTTGGTGGTGATATGATACAAGAAGAGGTGGCATTTAAAGAGGAAATGGAGTGTAAGTAAAGTTTGTTGTAGTAAACAAAACTCATGCCACATAATGCTCACTGAAGAATGTTTCTATTTTGAATTATATTTTATAATTAATTTTAATTTTAAAACCAAATTGGATTCATAGTACTTTTTTATGCTTAAATATAGTTTTGACTCAGTTTTATAATTGTTTGATTTTGACCTTAAATTTTAATTTCTTGATATTAACCCCTCAAGTTTCGTCCATTTTACATTTACTAGTCGCGCCGTTGATATTTTGATTGAAAAACGTTGTTGTAGTATTTTGTTTACATGTGTTTGATTCTAATCGGTCATAATGGAAATACATAAATTGGTTTAAAAAAATGGTTCAAGAGTGTCGGGTGACATTATATTGTGACTTATATTTTATAAAAAGTTGGTATTTGTTTGGTCTTTGAAAATTAGGGTAACAGGTTTGGGGGAAATCGTGGATTATGAATAAAAAAAACGACGGGAAGAAAAAAGAAGACGTAGAACGGCAATCATTCATGGTTAGGTGGTCATTTAACACCGTTTTCTCTCAAATATGCATCAAATTAAAGTAAGTTTTATTTACTATTAAATATCATATCATTAGGTTGGGTTGAATCTCAAAATGCGCCGCGTCGTTGTAACTATGTTGAAATATTTTTTGTTTGTCTTCTTTCATTTAGATCACCAACTTTATGTCAAACCCTAAACCAGCATATCTATGAAAGGCACGTCAAGGACATATCTAAGTACAAAGTTATGTCTTATACCCGTTCAAAAATATAGAGAACAGTATAAAAAAATTCATTACCGGAACTATTAAAAATGATGGTTCCAACCAACACTAATATCTCAGCAATAACATTTGTCTTATCAAAACATGATCGATCCCCAAACTCTAAACACATATTTCTTAGCCTCATATGAACATATTTTGGGAATATCACATCTATATGAACAATTTTTTATCAACATCTCGTTCCAAAGGGTTCAGAAGTCTCACAGAACATAAGTACCTATGTCAATTGGCAACTAATTCATTGAAACTTCTCTATCATAAACCATAAAAACTAGTATTGGTTTAAAACTAAATATCTGATAGAGGTCAATTTATTTACATAATTATAATATTTATAATTAACTTCATACAAACATCCAAGAAATCCAATCATCAGAAACCAATCAAGTTATCACCTCATCAAAGAATTGCTGACAAATAGCTGGAAACGAACATTTTTTATCCAGCAGCACCATGAAAAATAGAAAAGCAATTCAGGTGAGGCAAAATGAATATCAAATATAGACAAAAATTTAGTATGAGTGAATAAATATTTTGTCCTGCGTGTACCGGTATATGCATAAGATATCTATTCGGATTTTAACCGAACATAATTCAGATTTTGACCCCATCACATCGTCGACAAGGTGACCCTGAACGTTCTTAGCAAGAACATTTGGCGCTCACCGTGAGATCATGATAAAGATAGTTTCTCGGCCACATTATAACACTCATGGAGAAGATGGTCCGAGTTCAATCCCCACAATAGGAGAATGAAGCCTTTGTCACAATCTAAGCCACAAGAAGGAATTACGTTGCCAAAATGAAGCCTTACAAACGCATGTAGAAGGGATCCAAAAAGAGAGGGTTATTTGAAGGATTTTGCTCTTCCACCAACACAAAATACTCGCGCCCTGCAGCCATGCCCAAAATGTCTTTGCGCATGAGAAATTCTTAGGTGAAAAAAAATCAGATTCCTTCAAAAAAATAGAAATCATGCAAATTAATTTCCTTTCATTGCAACACACAGGAATGTTCCCAACTTTTGCTAGATAACATGCTGTCAGGATAAGTGTTGTCAATCACTCCAACAAACTAACTTTTTGCTTTGGGTTTATTTTTTTCTCATTTTTTTAGTTAATTTTTTTTAAGAATTTTAACCTAAATTTATATAGATTCAAATTGTGAAACCATAGTCCCACTTTACATTTCAATATCCCCTGTTGAGTAAGAAATTCAACGATTACACAGAGGGGATGGGGCTTTCACCATTGTTGGAGAGAGAAATTAAAACGAAAGGAAATCATGGGAAGAGTGGGGAGAGGAT
>Ga0315913_1003333_pt1 | contig 19254 bp, 7 predicted proteins | sample MpolsnodulesMG_FD_207736 | JGI IMG/M metagenome (GOLD analysis project Ga0315913, IMG submission 207736) | Medicago polymorpha root nodule microbial communities from Los Angeles, California, United States - small nodules | ecosystem: Host-associated > Plants > Roots > Nodule | place: USA... | reverse complement strand
TGATTCCCCCATTATAGCATCGCCCCCCTCTTTATTATTCCATTTCTTAGCCTTTTTTTATCAGACTCCACCACATCATTTTCTATTTCTATTACATTCATTTCATTGCTCACCTCCACTTTTTTCTCCACATTAATTGGCGCCTTATCACCTATTTTCCCCTATTTTAAACTTATGAATACACAAATGGTGAGATATTCAGTGTGAATGTTTGGGCCTGAAACTCCTACTGCAACCTTGATAGCTCTGGGCCTTGATTTTTTGTCAGTGATAGGCACCTTGATCACTGCCTTCTTCTGCAAGTATATCACAATTGCAGATTACATTATGTGATGAAAAGAACAAGATATTGTCATAGATCAACACCCTCCAAACCCCTCATGCACGAACATTTGAAACTAAAGTTCCCCATGGACTTCAGCCAACAACCCACTATTCTTATTCCATAAACTACATTAAGCTTCTCCCATCCATATGACCACTAGTCACCATAGTACATCAATCAAAATTTTGTTTGCTGCTCTGAACCCCGAACCTTGACCGCAAAATCCACCTTTTGCTCCCTGTAACCAACCACAACAGTATTGCATACCACCGCTGCCCATTCACCCATGACCTAATGGAACCAACATCCCCCTACCACCATAAGTCCACTGTGTCTCTTCCTACCACGGCCTTGATAACACCTATCACAACCTACAGCGTGAGCTAGCAACATAGTGCAAAATCGTGATCGCAAAACATTCAAACTGCAAATATGTGCTAAGAAATACCGCCTCTTCTAAGCCCGTCGCAGATGGCAAACATAAACTGCAACGTTTTGACTAGAGTGAATGGAAAACATGGTGCAAAATTGCAAATGATTACTATTAAATTGTTTTGGGGAGAATACAGTATATACAGAAAACCAAGCCGAAACGGTTCAAGACTATTAATACTTAATTGCCTCCACTGGTTCCCCCCCCTACTAAATGCCACGTTGTCATATAACTTCATTGTGCTTTTATGTTTTTCCTTTTACTAGGAAAGTTTGAGTTTTTACTTGTATTGGGTAGGAGCAAAAGTTCAGCTGATTTATTCGTTCACATCATGAAAAGGTTTGCTTAAATTTATTATTCATTGACGCCTCATTTGGAGACTTGTCAGTTACAGTGTGGAATGTGGATTCTAGTAATTCTAACTCTCTATAGTTAGAAAGCAATTCTAGTTTGGTTTTATGACTTTATCTTTAGCTCGCACTTTGGAGTGGTCTTCTTTTTTGTGAAGGGAGTTGCATTAAGGACTTCTAGTTTGGCTATTCGAGATTTATTGACTATTTTCATTTACACGATATTGTGCAGGTGAACGTTTAAGCCCCTGGGTGGCCGCTGGATGTTTTTACAATGGGCGTATCAATTCTATTCTTCTGAAAACTCGAAGTTGTAGTGTCTCTCAGTTCATCACCCTGGGCAGTCCTATCATTGTATGCAATGATGACTGAACCTCACTCTAACTTGAAATGGTTTCAGCTTGGTTTGTGCTTTAATCAGGGATCTTGCAGTGCAGTGATATTATCCACTTTCCTTTCCCTCCTCTTCACTTGATATTCAATTTGTTGGTTATTCTTTGTGAAGGCCCCGTATTTAAGGGGCTTTTTTCCGACTCAGTAACCTATTATATAACCTGAAGAATGTTACTTGGTACATTCTTTTTTTAATTTAATCAAGATTGACAAAATATAAGTAAATAACAACAATTAATATGGTGAAATGAAATAAACTAAGAAGATATTTATAAATTAAAATTCTGGTGGGTGGATGTGATCTGATTACATTTCAACCCAAAAGATGCAACTCTGTAAGAGAAGTGTGCTGCTTAATAAACTTCAGGCATTGCTTTAAGCAATGATAAAATTGCATCTTTAAAAACAAAACATCCCAACAAGGTTGGATGGAAAACGAAAAATGATAAGGATAAATTAGCATTTCCCTTAATTTAATAGTAGCAATGATGAAATGGGAGGTTAGACGAGTCTATCAGCCTTCCACATTAGTCCATCATGATCAATAATTTTACTTGGACCGTTGGTTACCATTAGCAACCACAGCCTGCGACAGGTCCACCTCTATTTTGTTGGCTTTTCTGGCTTCTATTTGCATCTTTGTGGATTTGTAATAGGTTGCATATAGAATCAGCTGCGCCACAGAAAACAATGTTCCAATTCCATTTGGTATCTGAGAGTTAACAAAGAACAACAGCAATGGTCATTCATTCGCTTTACGTCTATTTCATCATCATGTTGAGGAAAAAGGAAAAAAAAACAATAGGATTTAATTTGTTTACAGTGATGAATTTGTCGAAAGGGAGGAGAGAGTAAGTTGTCCAGGCCACGCCATTTCCAAAGGAAGCAAGAGATATGGAGAGCGGCATGTACTCAATGCTTTTAGTCATGATCACCAGTTTCTGCAATGCAATAGTAAATTTTATCAAATACTTCAAATTCAATAAAAACGCATCCAAACCAAAAATTAAGATTAAGTGTTTGTTTGATGATTACGTACCATCACAGCTAAAGGTGCAACATACATCATAATGTTGAAGACAATGCACGTGGTACCAACAATGGCAGAGCGTTTCTCGACGTTGTGAACAAGGCTCAGCGTGACGAATGTAAGAGCTACGATGAAAACAAGTTCAACAACTAACCACATAAGGACCTTGAGCCGTTTGTTGCCATCAGAGTAAATCAAGAAGAGTGTGACATATATGATCTCAATCACACAACCTGAGCCGTTGATGGTTACCACAAGCACGCTGTCCGGGTGCACCATAGGCAGACCGTACAGTGTCCATACCATGCAGTTAACAAGTGTTGCTAGGTATGGTGCTGGTGAGAATTGCTCCACAGATCCTTTCTTCCATATCGCTATAAAAGTTGGCCTGTATTATTATTTTTTTTCAATACAATTATTCAATTAAACAAGGGCCATATTCTTCTTTAACCTAGAAAAAAAGATAAAATCCTTGCCTCAACATGGCATTACAGGCACAAATCAATAAAAAAAATCTAAAATAAGATAAAATATTTTGTATTTCCTTAAATTTTTCATCACTTCATTTAGAGAGATGGTACAGTGGTGAGTTGCCCCCAACTGGTCTGTACAAAAAATCTAGTGCTAGGGACTGATTGGTTCGGTTTCTAAATTTAATTGGTAGATCAGGCTACTGTAATAAATAAATGAAAATTGGAAAGATAAAAAAGGAAAAGAATGAATGAGTGGTGAAATAAATATGAATGAGATTAGAAATTAATATAAAGTTGACGTTAACTTATGTCTTTAAGGCACATGTTAAGCATTTTATAAATAGTAAATATTTATTAAATAACATTAATTTTTAATCTTTAAAAGAATAAATTGACACAATTTCCTAGATAAAACTTACATTGAGTTCCTTAACATGTGCTCTAAAGGCATAAATTAGCATTTCTCTAATAAAATTAGGCAAATGTTAGCTTGCGCCCTCAAGGGCACATGTTAAAATACTTATTATAGAAATAAACATATCAAAATGCATGCATTCAACTTCTAAAAAGTTGTCATATTGTGTTTTCCAATGCAGAATTGTTTTTAGTAAGTTACTTAACATGTGTCATAAGTCCACAAGTTAACATGACCCATAAAATTAACATCAAATTTGTATAGCATACGAAACCTATATTATCTGTTTGGCATTAAATTATTAATGAAATAAGTAGTACTCCAATTTTGATGGTATTCATTCATTCCAACTATTTTTGGGGGGACAAAATATAAATAGTACTAAGTACCAGACCTGTTTTGGGATTTCAACCCTTTTCTATCACATGGCCAAATTAATACTGTTTGGGTTTGGGATGGTTTTCATGGATGGAGGACTGTAGGAGAAATAAGAGAAGTTTAATTATATATTTTATTTTATTTGGTGGATGAGAATCACTAATTTATTTTGTTCAATCTAATAAGTTTTGATGGTTTTGTAAAATAAAAAAAAAGTTTTGGCGTTACATTTCATGTAATAGTATTTTTGTCGGCACATCTAAATTTTATTAATTTATCATGAAAAAATTATTAAATTAATAAACTTAAACACAATTTTTTTTTTCATAAACTATTATACTTCCTCAAATTCCTAATATTAAGGAGACTGTCACTAGCTCTAAAAAAAATTGAAGTATATTATAAATTTTTTTTGAAGCATATTATCAAAATACTATCACTCTCTTTTGTCCATTTTCTTCCAAGTTCCAAACAAACCAAATACTACGTTACTAATTTAGCAAAAATTTAAGAACTGGGTTTAATAATTATTTTTTCCAATCAAAGTGTAGCAATCGAAATATTTTATTTTACATTTCTAAATTGCCGCTTTAGATAAGATAAACCAAATCCATAAAGAGACACAAATTGTTTATCTACTGCACCACTCCATAAATAGAGGATATCCATTTTGCATCATAATAGTCCTCTTGAATTAATAATGCAAAGATTGTCCACAACGGGCAATAAATAAACATCTAGCTGACCAAATTATAGTCATTAAAATGGCATGCCACAATATAAGTATATTGATTAGTCCCACCGTCTCCAAATACTCCCTTAGTCCCAACTAATTCACATATTAAAAAATATAATTAATTTTAAATGGAAGGTGAAATTATATATTACTATTTGATAAAGTTAACCTTAATTAGTTGTATAAGAAAAACAAGTTTTGACCAAAAAATGAAAAATAAGTTAAAAAATTTAAAGAAGAAAGAGTAATGAATAGCTAATAGCATAATATGAAAAGTATAATGCTTCAACTTATAATTCTGGACAAATTTTTTTTTCAAAACAACCTATAATTTTGGACAGAATGAGTATAAGATTCTCAACCCATAAGATTTGTTGATTAAATCAAGGAAACTAAAGAAATTGATAGTAGTTCTCTAAAACAAAGTTGATAGTGGTTTTAATTATTAATATTTAATTTGTATTGCTTTCTTAAATTTTAATTTTTCTTTCAAGAGAGACAATTTTTTAAAACATAATTTATTTCCATTTTCTCTCTTAATTGTCTTCAAAAGAGCCATATATATATATATATATATATATATATATATATATATATATATTTGACAAACACAATATATTATTTATTGTTATTTTAAAAAGAAAGATACATAATATAAAGAAGAGTGTGTAGGTAAATAAGTAATGCAATTCGAAATTGAAATGGGGTTCACAAAAGAAAAAGAAAATTTCTCAACATATATAGTAATAGTAATATTGAATAATTGATTTTTTTTGAAATAATTGAATAATTGATTATAAGCATTGAAAGCGGTAAATCATCAGAATTTAAATATTTGTAAAAAAAAATTAATTCTTATAATTTAGAGAGACAAACTACTGGTAAAAAAAAATCACGATCATTTGATTTAAAATATTCAATTAATTTCTCAAGAACAGAGAAAGATGAAACTTACACTGGGGACAAGAACAAGAAGCCCGAGATGATGTTTCCTGAAGTTATGAAAATTGTGAAGACAAAAGATCCATAAGATTCTAACAACTAAGAATATTAAGAAATTATATATGTAAACATATATACACATAAGTTCGTAGTGTAGCAACTAGCAAGTAAGAGACTTGAGGAGTACCGACCTATAACACCAATAATTGTTCGAGCAATATGTGCTGCTGCTGCGGTCATGATATCTCCAAGCTCTAAAATAATATGATTATAAGGGATGAGGTATGTAATGAATGAAATGCAAGAAAGAGGAATCGTGAAGAATATATATATATATATATAAATTAAAATGAAGCTAGAGCTAGCTATACGAAATGAATAGGTTGATCATATGCATGACATGTATTGCTAATGCTGGTTGGTTGATGCATCTGTGAATATAGTGCTTCTTAAATAGTGCAAATTCTGCTACCTCATTTAAATTGTCACTCTCTATGTGATCAGATGCTGAGACCCTACTCACCAAGCTTTACAGTCATTAGAAAGCGACTAAATTCCTCAATGTTTTCCATTGACAAAAATAAAACAAACAATAAATAATTAATATTATGTTGTTTAGTAATGTTTCTATTCTAAGAAACCTCTTCCTCCGTAGTCAATCAAGTGGTTACGGATTAAGTTTCAGCGATAAGTAAGTTTCACTTCAAGATGAATTATTTGAAGGACTTATTTTGAATCGGAAAATGCTTGTTGGCATAAGACCAACCAAACACGGCATGCGACAAATGCATCTTGATCCTTAGATTGCACTACTTTTATTTCTCTCTCTTTCATGTGGTTTATTGCAATGACTCTTACATGTGTTGTTGGTTTGCTGTGGGTGTATATGTCGTGCGATATAACACTCTTCTTTAAAATCTTAATTGAAACAATATTTGATGATACTTTACTTATCTTTCAATTAAATTTTATGTTCCTGAAATCTCTTTTACCGGAAAGTTAATATTGCAAATAATTAAGGATGCAAATAGGCTTATAGCTAGGATTTATAAATTCTAAGCCTTGTCCGGTCAAAAGGTTTAAGATCTACCTTTATGTTTCTTTTGTTTCTCTCTAATGACATGTGGAAAAATTACATGTATATGTTATTCATCGATTTTGTCTTCACATCCATGTAATCTTGTAGATGATTTTACTAGTCTCTTTTTGGTTTAACACAAGCAAGTGATTAAAGAATGATATATACATTGATAATGTGAAAAATTTCACACATGCATCCAATTAAAATATGTTAACTCGGTATTTATAAAAATATTTTATTTATAAACCAATTTTTTTTAAAAAAAGGACATCATTGAATGATTTGATTTGATGTATGTGTAAAAAGTTTTAAGTGTATATAAATCAAATCCATCCATAAAAAATACTCTGCAAATGACAAATTGGTTTTAAGAAAATACTCTATCCGTTCTCATATGTAAGCATCATTTGCCTCTGATAAATGAAGAGGCATACTATGTGTAAGTTGTTGTATTGAATTGGTGTATGGCTTTTGAGCATATGATTTGACGGTAAATTCGGCAACCCATTATAGAAGATGATTACAGTTTTCCTGCTATGATGTTGGGTCAAAACTAATTTTGTTGTGAGTTTGAATATCTCTATACTCCCTTTAATAAAATAAAAAAAACTCATATTTGTATAGCTCCCTCCCTCACAATTTCCCTTTGTTTCTCAATCCGCTTGTTCCCTCTCCGTTTCACGGCTAGGAGGCCACTTTCCCATCACTGTCGCAAATGCAACGAAAACCATGTTTCTTACAATGTTATCACTCTAACTTCAATGTCCTCCCCCAAAACACTTTATGAGTCTCTTTTTCTTGCAAGACTTGAAGTTCAATTATATATTCTTCTTGGAGCAATCCAAATGTGATGATGTGATCTTCATTCAAAGATTATTTTGCGGGTTCTATATTGAACCACATCATCTTAAAGCAGATTATTAAATTTTTAATCCAATGGTAATCGGTAGAGTGATTTGTTGATAAACTTTGAGGAAAAAAATCTATGTTGGATGTGCTCTTAGGCATCTATTTCTTGCAATCCAGCAAAATATGGGAAGCGTTGCATTTGATTAGAACATTTTTTATTAAAAATTATGAAATGTAAACAAAATAATAATATTAAAAATATGTTTATCCAAGAGTCAACCCGTTTGACTTACATGTTCATAGAAGACTTGGTTAGATTAGTAGTTTAGTATTGCAAACTAACGTGGAAATCGCTCTTTAGGCACTTAAGATTGTTCGCAAGCACCTCAAACTTTTAAAAATACCTCTACTCGTAGTTAACCATCGTTCGTTACCAATTTGGAGTTAAAAACCGTTCAATGCAAACAACATGGTTGGACATTGACTTCAGGGAAACAAGTTGAAATTAATGTACCAAATATATGATCTTTGTACATGGCAAACCAACGACGTACTAGCCTAGTGGGTTGGAATAGGCTTGTAGTGGCATTTAAATTCATGGCATACCTCATCTTTTTGTTCCTCATAAAGTTAAGAAAATCAATTTTAATGTTGTGTGGTGTAAGCAAAGGGCCAACCGTGCCTCTTGCACTAAACAGTTTTTAATTTTCGTTTTGGCGAACAGTAGTTAATATTTGATAGAGATATTTTCAGAAGTTTGAAATTTTAGGTGCAAAAGAGCAACTTTCAATTAATATTAATCTTATCGTACTTAGCTCGAAGTTGTCTTAGTTCAAAAGGACCAACCCTACATAAAATATCAATGATAACTTCAACCATTTCACACATCTAGTCGTCTACCATATATCATTTTGTAAAATCTATTTTTTTTTTTATATAGTGTATAGTGTTTAGTGTTTTTATAAGAGTAGTTGAGTTTGTTCTTTTATATTTTTATTGAATTTGGTCATATACGAGTGACATGCCAATATGAACTTAATAAAAAAATCAAATTTCAATTACAAGGATCAATTAAAAATTAAACCAAAATTAACATAGTCCCATGGTATTAACATATACAATTAATCAATAGTATACAAAATATATTTAGATTCAACAAACTTCAGATTCCCCTTTTTTTTTTTTGAGGGAAACTTCAGATTCCCTTGTCTTGCTTGCGAATGTTAATATTGCTATGAAGAGTGAAAATTATTCTGTGAAGCTGTATGGAAGTAGTGACGGACCACTATCAACAGTTCTTTTTAGGAATGTGATAGGCTTCATTAACTGAAAGCAAAACTTTTAATATATAAAGTGGGGAAGCAGGTACAACGTGTTTAGAGAATGCAGTGAGAGAGAGGGTATCCATGCATGGTGTTTGTTTGTCTTTATCTTGTTACTTGATATTTTAAAAAATTCATCGATACAAATCGAACAACTTACATGTCAATATTTATATTCGTATATTAGTTAAATGAATGTGATAATAAATTTATTTAAATAATACACATTATAAAGATGTGACAAGTATTTACGATTGGAGGAAATATTAGATTTTGAGGTTAATTGGCTTCTAACCCCCTACCATTTGGGGGACTTTTGGTTTACCTTTGTAAAAAAAAAAAAACTTGTAGATTCCCACTTGTAATATAAAGATTCATTCGTTTACCCCCTAGATTTTGAATACACCTCATTCCACACAGTAGAAAGGGCAATTTCATTGGACGACCCCACCTACAACTAGAAATGGAAACGACTTTTGGGTCCACCTACCAAAGGGATTTGATTCTATGTAAGTGCAAGTCATTGTCTACTTCTCTTTGGTCTCACCATGATTTGTGAATTCACCAATACTAAACATACACTCAATTCATATTTAGATCGCAATTAATTTTAGGGTTAAATATGTTTTTGATTTCTTTAAATATATCAACTTTTCGTTTTAGTCCCTCTAAAATTTTCCTTCCACTTTTAGTCCCTATAAAATTTTCAATCACTACTTTTGGTCCCTATTTTTAAGTTGATTTTTGTATTTTTTTAATGAAATTATGCAGAAATGTGTAGAATATTGTAAAAAATATTCCCAAAAGAAATTAGAACTTTTTAACAAAACACAAATTAAATATGAATTTTTAACCGTAAAAAATATAAAAGTTTATATTAAATTCATGTTTTGTTAAAGAATTCTAATTTTTTTTTTTGAGAGATTTTCATAATATTATGAATTTTTCTAAAAAAATTTATTAAAAAATATGAATTCTACATATAAGTTTACTTTAAAGGAGGGACCAAAAGCTGAAGAAATTTTTTAGAGGGACTAAAACGAAAAGTTGGCATATTTATAGGGACCAAAAACATATTTAACCCTTAATTTTATAAAGTGAAGTAGTCAAGGAGCGGGTGTGGGTGCTTGAGCCGCCCCACAATAAAGGGCAACCTAATGCACTAAAGTTTTGTATTGTTCACAACTTTACACTATTTTTATAAAAGATGTTGTTTTCAGGATTTGAACGCGACTTTTCAATCACATGACAACAACTTTATCGGTTGGACCACTCCCACAATGTTTTGACATTTTTATGTCTATGTTTTTCTTATAAAGACATTTTTCTTCTTCAGTACTTTATATGTAAAGTTTGTTGAGTCAAAAAAGTATATATAAAGTTTGAATTTTGTTTTTTTACCACAAAATGATATTCATTTAAATTAATATAGTACATCATTCAATGTCGGTTTTTTTGAAAAAGCATTATTCAACATCGTTAAAAATGTAAATGATGAATCTGTTAACAAAATCACATCATTCAAATTAATAACATAAAACGACAAAATGCTTATAAATAATATGATAAAAATTAAAGTTACCGGAATATTCATGCATTTAAATATGCAATTTTGACGCTGATTGAATAATTGATCTTTCAATATTTACTATAAAAGATATGTGAGTTATTAGGTTGGAGAATGAATAACAACTTAAAACAAGAAGATGAAAAGTAAATTATGGTTATCGTCGTACAAATAAATCTGAAGCATGTGAATTTTAGCTATATTTGATTCTCCTCCCCCCACCACTAATTTATGCGATATGGATAATTGTGAATTCTCTTCGGAATAATTTTCAAGTGAATCACACTCTCTCTTCAAACACAAGGACAAGGAGCATAATGTATTTATCATTCGGTCCCTTAACTTAATTCTTTATTTTACAATGGTCCCTTATTTAAAAAACGTCTCAAACTGATCCCTTATGTATTCTGCCGTTATATATTTTGAGGACCAGTTTATATATGATTGTTCCAAAAGTTGTTACACATGATTGTTCAAAAGTTGAGCATAATGTATTCTTCCAAAAGTTGTTACACATGATTCTTCAGATAACATATCTCCTCTATTATTAGGGGTTATTTATCCGGACAAATAAAACCTAACCTCGATTCGGGTGTGCATATATGAACTTTGCATCTTGCCCAAGTCCTACCGCGTTATATATACCGATGATACGATTCTGCAACACAAACCCTATACAAGTGCATCCTCAAATTCTTCAAAAAAAAAAGTGCATGCTCAAATGATTGACATATTTAAAAAAAAAAAAAAATCTAATTATCTCATTTCTTTCACAAGGACCTACATCGTACATTCGTACGTTCTCTTTAATTTGTTTTTATATATAATATAGGTAACGGAGTGAAATAAAATACACAGTATAGAGAAGAAGCAATTGCTATGTTTTTGGATCGCATAAGGTTTTTGGGAAATGTTAATAAAACGATTTTTATAAAAATAGTACGTACATTGTAATTATCAGTAGATTTTTTTTTTGTGGTGTCCGGGGTTTGAACCCCAAACCTTGCATATTTTATGCATTGTCTTTATCAATTGAGGTAAGCTCACGAGTACCAGTAGATTTTTTATTACTAGATTAAATTCATAACATAATTTAGTTTTTGCATTCGGACTCAAAAATTATAAGAGGCTTAATTTATTTAACTTTCTTTTTTAAAAAAAGGAGTTTAATTTATTTAACTTGGAAGTAAAATGTATGTTTTAAACTTATTAAGGGAAAAATGAGAGCCTGGAGCACTCTTTTAGAACCTTAAAAGGTCACTACCAAAAAAGAACCTTAAAAGGTGATTTTTTATTTTTTTTTTATAAAAATTTGTATTTAACGCATTAAAAATTATAGTCTTTTTTTGAAAGAAAAAATTATAGTTTGAATGCTCCGACCCATTTATTAATTTTAACAAATTGAATTCGAAAATAGTTTGAATGTTTGTAGGCAAACATTTAAAACCTGAAAAATTGAAAGTTATAAATGTCAAATTACATTATTGATTAAATCGATATTTTATTATGAAAATAATATATTGGTTCTCTGCATGTGCATTATATTAACTTTTATGATTTTTTTTCCAAATTTAATGATTTACAAAATATTGTAATAATCTAAAATGATTCCTAATTTAGCACCATACAACTGAAAGATAAGATAACGTTGGGTAAGATTGTCGGGAGAAAAAAAAACAAGACACGCATTGATTGAATTGAGTCTAAAGACCGTGATTGCGATTTATGAGCCAGTGAAAAAATGAAGTGTGTGATGCAAGACCAAAAAAAGGATCATCAAGAAGCAAATGAAATTTTTAATTTTTTTTTTGAAGTTACTGGTCTAAATACAGTGATAAAGCACTGTATAAATTATACCGAAAACTAGTTACTACAAAGGGGAATGGATAGTTAATGTTATATCTAAAATTTTGGATTGGATATTATTCAATCAACTTGTAAGCTTTGTTTGAGAGTGTTCGAAGGAGAGGGAAGGGAAGTAATTTGAATAGAGGAGAGAAAGATAGAGAAAGGTTTAACATTTTATTTGAAATAATGTTTTCGTAAAAAACAATATATCAATGTTTATAATTAATGGTTAAAGGGGGTGTATTCAATTGAGATTTCAAAGGATTTTAAAATATTTTTTTGTTTTAAAAAAGTCTTTAGGTATTCCAAAACTTTTGAGGAATCTAAAACATTCTTGTGGTATTCAATTAGGATTTTCATGATTTTTTAATGAGTCCAATAAAATTCAGTGGTAATCAATTGAGATTTTGCACAACTTAAAAATTGTCTATTGATATTCAAAATTGTAAGGATTTTAATGGATTTGTGAGTAATGGATTTTGTGAGACTTTTTAGTTTAAAATGTACCTACTAACAATCTCACACCTAGCCTTGAGACTTTTTTTGTCTCCCACACATAGCCTTCAGATTTTTTTTAATTGCTTTTCGTTATTTTCTTTTTTACGGAAGTTGCTTCTCAAGTCTCGACGTTGTTGTTCACGTTCCAGTAAAAAAAAATATTGTTCCTGTGTACACGTTACATAGTTATTACATTTCACTTTAAAGTATTACAGATTTGTATTGGATCATGATTCTAAGGAATTTTAAAAGACTTTTTTATTATGAAAAAGTCTTGTGGTATTCAATCAAGACTCTTAATCACTTAAAAAAAGTCAAGTGGTATTCAAAATCATTCAAATTTGGAAGGATTGTTTAATAAATCAAATTTTGATGGATTTTGTGGGGTTGTCTAGTGAAATTTTAGCATGAAAAAGTCTTTCATGAAAACATGAGATTTCTTAGGATTGTTTTTTTTCTTTTAAGATTTTACTATCTCTCCCTCTCTCTCCTCCATTCTCTCTTACTCTCTCTTTTCCTCTTCTCTCTCTCTCTCTCCTTCCTTCTCTCTCTCCAGCTCTCCCGTAAAAAATAAAGTAAAATAAATAAGAGTTTTTATTGAGATTTTTTGAAAGAGAGTGTGTTATGATATTTTTTCAATTATTTCTTCAAATTCATAAAATCTGTTGAAATCTCTTGAAATCCATAAAATCATTTCAAATACTTTAAAATCTTATAAATTAAATTCATTGAAATCCTTAATAGTCTTTTAAAATCTTCAAAGTCATCAAAATTCTGCAAAGTCTTTTAAAATCTTCAAGACTTTTTCAAACAAAAATTGTCCTTTAAAATCCTAATCCAATACACCCTAAATCTGAAGTTTTGTTCAAGTCATTTTTTTCTACTAATTTATTATCATTATTTTTTTTTTTAGCAGATTGTTTTGTTGTTGTTATATGTCTTAAGATTACCGTTAAATGACCATTATTTTTTTTAAGGCATTTTTATTATTATGATTTTTTATCAAGTAGTCTAATTGCTATATTCTCACACATTTTGTGTGGAGAAGTCGGGAATCCGGGATTCGAACCCCAGCCACTGCAAAAATCATCCCTAGTAGCTATCAACTGAGTTACACTTACAGGACAATGCACTTTTATTATTATTATTAGTCAATTTGATATTATAGATTTATAATATCTTTTAATCCACGTGTCATTTTGAATTTTTCTTAAAAATTGATGCAATAATTTCAAATTTTAAAATCTCATAAAATCCGTTGAAATCTTAAAAATGTGTATTATAAATCCATTAAAATCATTTGTTCAAAATCTTGATTGTAAAAGGTCATTTGAAAAAAGTCTTTTAAAATCCAATAAAGACAATATAATCTCACAAAATCTTTTAAAATCTTCAAGATTTTGTTTGTCAAAATAGTATTTTAAAATCTCAATCCAATACATCCCCCTAAATATGTTTTTGGTCCCTATAAAATTGAGAACTTTTAAGTTTAGTCCTTACTTAATTTTAAGGAAAATTTTAACGAGTGCCTCCGGGGCACTCATTAAGCACTTTAAATGGTAAAAATTTTAATGAAAAGTTGTGTATTGAATGCATTGAAATTGTAATAGTTGACTTTTTAAAAGAATAGTTACTAAATTTGAGATGCTTAAAGAGTGCCTCCGGGGCACTCAATTTTTTAGTCCCTACAAAAAAAAATTACTTCTAGTTTTAAACTCTTAAATTTTTGAACGATTTTTTTTAGACAAGTTTAAAACACAATGAAATGTTCATTTACTAAAATTTAGAACTTTTTAACATGAAACAAATTAAATATGAATTTTTTAAAACGGCAAAAGTTAAAGAAAAAATTAGCAAAATCTGAAAGTATAAATCAAATTTTACGACAATTTTTTGCAGAGGAACTTTTAGTAATGTTCTTAATACGTCTGCAAAAAATTGTTCAAAAACTCAAGAGTTTAAGCATAAATTAAACAAATTTGAATTGAGGAGGGACTAATACTAGGTGCATAATTTCTTTTTAGGGACTAAAAGAACTATTAAAATTAAGTAAGGATTAAACTTAAAAGATCTCAATTTTATAGGGACCAAAACATATTTAACCCTATAATTAATATATTTTAAATTTTAAAATATTTTTTCCACAAGAATTTTGAAAGAATTATAAGACAATAGAATTATAAGAATATAGATGGGACTTCAAAATTTTATTGCAAATCTTTAAAACTCTCGTAAATCTTCAATACAATTACATAAATTGGATTTAAAGACTTTATCCATGCCCTCAAAAATCCTCCAAAATTTCTCTAAAATACCTTTTTTTTAGTTTTTTTATTTGTGACGATTTTGTACTACGAAGAAAAATAGACTCTTACAGCCAAGTTGGAGGACGGATATTTCTTTCATTTTCCTTTTATTCTTCATGTAATCTAAAGCTTTCCCTAGCTACCCGTCCCCATCTAAAGTTTCAAACAGAATTTTACAAAATCAATTTGTCAGGTGATGACTACTCTTACTTATAAACATACGTTCATGTTACATCTCATTCAACGTGAGCCTCTCTGGATACCCCTCGCGCCAAAAACTAAACATATGAAGTATGACTCTCAATAGCATTAATTTGATATCATGTGCATCACCAAATCTCAGATAAACTCCGATGAGGAATGATAACAACACTTATTTTTAATACTCTCTTTAACATTTACTATTTTATTGCATGAAATCAATGTATGTCCACCACTTTGTGTGAGTTCAATTTTTCAAGTGTAGACCCACAATGATTTAAAGAAATAAAAAAAAAGTGGATATTAAAGACGGTATTCAAAAAAGAATATTATCTTAAAATTTGGATTGAGCATGACACACTTCTGCAAAGCAAGGACTACTTCTATTTATAAACACATTAACATGTTTATCTCATATTTAAATTTTTGTTGGCAATGGGAGGATAAGTGAAACCCAAAAACAATTATTCCCTAGGAAAGGAGTGTTGATTGTCATATTTAATTCAATATGAGTCTTAACGGAAAGTAAAACAAAATAGAAAAGGCGAAAAAAAGAAAAAATGTACGTGTCCACGAGATGATTTCTGTTGAATTGAAGTATATGTTCTTTGGAAGGTTACATGATCTTGCAACCCACTACGGACCCAGAGCTAACAACACAACATATATACTAAGAATCTATCTCCAACCTTTTTATTTTGTCTTTGACAGCAAGAAAAGAAAGCATGAAATATTAGAATAACAATATGTGAACAAGATGCAAGGAATATATGTTTACGTAGAAGAACAACTATAATTTGATCACAAAGAATTTGGATTTGGTTCCTTACTTCTATATCCTCGAGACTATTTTTTGAAAATTCTGCCCATTTAGTTAAGCGCTGAGATTCACATGCCAGTCGTAGAGATTAGAGAATAATGTTACTGCAGATTTGAACCCACGTTCTAATATATCAATGTTCATACAATTTTTTTATCATCTCAATTGCACTTTACATGTCAATTTCACTCCTTTTTACTTGTTAATAATTGTCAATATGATGATGAAGTCCTTCACATAATAAAAGTTTATTCATAAAAAGTATGGACACGTGTTTAATTTACGTAGAGATGAATTTGAGTTTTGAAATCACAATTCAAAATATCTCTCATTTGAGAAAATTTAAAAGGACCATTGGTGGACATAAATTATTAGGAGCTCCCCCATTATTAATAGTCAAAAATAGTAACATACTCGCATATTTGAAAACATGAATAAATATATTCACCCTTATTATTTACTATTTATTTTTTTGAGCAAATATTCACCCCAATTTTACAAGTCCCGTTCTCAACCCACCTCAAAAATCATTACGATTAAATCGACTTCGATTGTCCAGTGAATAAAATTTATTAGTATGGAGTATAAAACAGTGTTGATAAGATTTATTTCAGCACGTCAAGCGTGTTAACAATATAGATCATTAGAATGAAAAACATTACAAAAGTTTACAATAGAATAAATAATAAAACTTTAACTTACTAATATAAAGGCTTAACCCAATAATTTTATTATCCAACAAAAAGATCATAAACGTATGTTTGATGCTCATATTCTGATATAAAAGAGGTGGAGCGTATGAGTTGCATATGCCCAAAGATTTTACCTCACACACTGATAGGGTGTCGACAAGGTGCACATTTGATTTGTTTGTGATTTGGGATGATAAAAAAGATTGGTTTGTCGAGCAGCAGACCGTCAAAATGCAAAGTGAGGGGTATCTACAACTGCAAACACTCTGACAGTCAAGTTAATAAGAGTAAGATAGTACGGGCGAGAGGCATTGAAATGATAAAAGTTGTGTACTTGCATTTATGATGAAGGGCACCTTTTATATGCGTGGACATGGAGTCGTTGAATGGTTAACGGAAGACTATTACAATGTTGAGCTCGACGTCTATTATATGTCTTTGAAGCTTCTATGCTCGGGCCCAGGGTCGTTCCTTGCCAAGAGCAAGGAGCTCTATGGAACTAAGCCTCCAATTTATGGGGGCCTCAAATATTTGTAGGGATAAGAGTATAATTGTTGGGGTGTAGGATAAAAAAATAACGTCTTTACTTATGACAAAATTTGTCACTAAATGTCATTTTTTTCTTAGGTAAATGTCTATTTATTTGTAGATAAAAGTCGTGTTTGAACTAATGTTAATATATTTAACTACAACTTAATTATTTATCACTATAAGTGGTGTTGGATTTTTTTTTTAACGAAAATTGTCAAGATTACAACTGGACCTCTAAATTGTTGGGAACGGCCCTGCTCGGGCCAGAGCATTCTTGGGCCTAGTATATATTGAATTTTGGGCCTTTGGCAAGTACAGAACAGTTTGGAACTTCGCAAATTGCTTTTCTGACATACAAAAGTTCACAATGACAAATAATTTACCTAAAAGCCCCCAACGGCAGTTAACTGTCGCTCAAGGAACCGACAACAATTAATTGCCGTTTACACCAGTAAACAGAACCAGTGCAGTCTGCAATGGTTTTTCCAGCCATTTTGGCCTGTTTTTACCTGCAATTTCAAACGGTAATTCTGCATGAACTTAAACCGAAACAACAACATCCAGCAATCACAAACATCAACATTTCATAAGTTATCAATTATTCGGTAAGATAACACAAAACCGATAATGCATTAACGTTTCGCAATTGTTTGAAATTCGTCAAATTGTCCACAATATGCAACACATTACACATAAAGTACATTAATTTCTAATAAATGAAAAACTCAAATATATTGATATATATATATATATATATATATATATATATATATAATTCATTAAGGGTTAGTTACATATTATCCAAAAAAATTGGTCATTACATTATATATCCCAAAAAATACGTCGGCGCATATCGACCAAAAAACGGATGAACACCGACCAAAAAGTGTCATATTTCACCTAATGAAATTAAATCTTCTAAATGTTCCACAACATCTTCAAATTTTTCGTTTGCTTTAACCGGAGTGTCACTCAACAAAATAGGATTGTCTTGATCTGTTGGTTTTTTGGTGGAACCGGTCTCTCTCGTAGCTCAGTCTCCATGAGTGTTTGGAAACGATCGTGTTGATCTAAGAATTCATCCTTCCATGTTGCCGCCTCTTCACTCTTGTGTAGCTTCCACTCCGTGGATGATGGAGGTAGTAGGCAACCATCTTTCAACGAAAGAATGACAAAATGATTTGCGGTTAAACCAAGGCAAATCATGTTGTTTTTCGGGTTAACCGGAGGCCGACCTCTAAGTGGGAAAAAAGTCTCGGAGACTCCAATATCAAGGGTAGTCATCTCTACCACCGGCCTATTGTAACAAGATGCAACAATGTGTCCCATATCCGACAATGTCAACCATTTGTTGGGAGGTGCAAAACTACTAGCATTTTTGGGAGGATGCAATCCATCGAAGATGTAGTTGTACTGGGGCTCGCTCGCATATATCTCGATGTATTTGTTCATATGCTTTTTCAACTCTTTAATAAGTGCTCTTTGCACCATAACATGACTTTTTTCCGTCAAACTCACGGATTTGGCTATAGCCTTAAACCCACAATGTCCATCACCAATAACATTCACAATCCTCTCAATGTATGGTCTCATGAATTTTGGCATGTGATACATAGGACTCGATGGATCATAATTTCTTGAAACCGGGACCGGAGAAATGTCAATGCGAGCACCTTTTCTTTTAGGTTGTGAAGATTTTTTTCGTGGTGAAGATTAACTTTTCGGATGTTAAGAATCAATAGTCTCCCATGAAGATGGGATCCTACGTGTCGTTTTTGGTGTAGATTTGATCTTTTTCTTTGCTCCTTTGGTTTGTACCATTCTTGGAGGTGGTGACAACATTGTGGTCTCCAGAAACGCTAACAACCGCAAACCCTCTTTGATTTCTAGTTTCATTTGGAATGGAACTCTTTTGAGACGTTCTTGAATACCACTTCACTCCTCCGCGACCGAAAACAAATCTTCATTACTTTCTTCTTCACCCATATACAACTTATGTCAATGCGGGTGTATCTCATCCAATCGAATGGGCTTGTTGTGACGGATTTTCATAGCAATGAAGCA
>Ga0315913_1003332_pt1 | contig 19256 bp, 16 predicted proteins | sample MpolsnodulesMG_FD_207736 | JGI IMG/M metagenome (GOLD analysis project Ga0315913, IMG submission 207736) | Medicago polymorpha root nodule microbial communities from Los Angeles, California, United States - small nodules | ecosystem: Host-associated > Plants > Roots > Nodule | place: USA... | reverse complement strand
GGAGACATAATGTAAAGTTAATAACTTCCAATGTGGATTATATGGGTGTTATCATTATCATTTTGTAAATGAATATGAACAGGTAATAAGTGAACCTTAATGGATGACTAAATTTTTTGACAAATTGCCTACATTATTTTAAGATAGCCACTTATATCATTTCTATAAGCAATATATCTTTGTCTCATTTCAAGTTAGGGAATATATATGTTTGATTTCATATTCTTTATTTTTTTTGTATGGAATATATACATTATATAGTTAGTTAATGAATCGATTTAGTTTTTTAAAACACTATTGTATTTCATTAAATGTTTCTAATAATATAACCAATTTGATACCTATACATGAAACTCTAATAAATCCGTGCATCGCACGGGTTAGAGTCTAGTTGCTTTTAATTAAAGTTAATTTTATTTATAATCATTTGAATTAAACAATTGAATAATAAATTTGAGAGTAAAAGTTACATTTTCTTGTGTTAATCGTCGGGTTTTTAAGGGAAGGTCGTCAAGAATTATTTCACTCAAAAATTAAACTCAAGTTCTATATGCACACAATTCAATTTAAATTTTTCGCGATTTTAAGAGGCTGAGAATTGTAGCTTTTGCATTAAAGTGGTTTTTTGCCATAATTTCTAATAAAACGTGATTTGCAGTCGTCCATCCAAATAGCCCAAATGCAGTGAATCCAAATCCGTGACTGTCTGTGTCAGTGAATGTCACACATTGTTGTTCTTTGAGGCAGGGCTTTGTTTTGGTGGTGATTGGTGAAGTGTGTGTACACCGGTGATTTTAATTTTTAACGCTGGTGAGTAATTTTTTTTACTGCAACTCTGGTAATTTCAACGTGTTGACTCATACTAATATGTTGATGTGATCAATACTCCGAATTTTAATAGCGTGTACCTAAAAAAAATATGTGTATTATGATTGGGGCAGCGCAAGAGGACTTGACACGTATTATTGGTGTCCAGCATGTTGTGGGCACATGCAAGTACTAGGATTACCTTCGGTGCATGGAGGGGGTGTGCGTTATCGAAGACGGGTAAGGAAGTTATGATCAAATTTGTACTCGAAGCTATTCCTTCCTATATTATGAGTATTTACATTATGTCTAATTCCGCTATAGATGACATTGAAAAGATGATTAGAAAGTTTTATTGAAAAAAGAAATAAAAAAGTCTGTCAAAAAGTAAAAGTGACAATTATTTTGAAATAATATTTTTAGGGTTTTGCTAACCATTGCTCTATGGTTAAGGAAGACAAAAGTAGCATGTTTGCATTGGTTTTAACATTTTAACTTTTAAAAAGTTAAATTTATCACCATTTTCAAATACTATATTTCTATTTTTATTCTCTTATCCAATGTCCCAAGGACAATTATTAGCATTCTCCATATTTTTATGTGATAGTTAATTAATTTTCATCTTTATTAAATAAAATTTAAAACAGACCTTCAGTTGTACAACGGAGAGAGCTTCCCTTCGGTAACCTCCGTTGACGTCGACGCCGCGACGCAACACCACTACTGCCAGTGCCCCGCTTCTCCTTCCACCTTGACTGGAAGGTATCCCTTCAAATGGTAAAAGGTTATTTGTGTATATGAGAAAATCAGAGTCAAGAACAATTACATTGGTCATCGGAAGCTGCAAGTTGTAATATTTTCTAGAAAACGGAGATTATGTTATTTGTAAATCTGAGTATCTATTGTTATCGTAAGTGGATCTGTGGCGCAATGGTAGCGCGTCTGACTCCAGATCAGAAGGTTGCGTGTTCGATTCACGTCAGGTTCATATTTTGATTTTTTTGCTATTTTTTTCTTCATTAGACTGTTAGAAGTAACTATAATTACCAAGCAAGTACCACTGCCGACCTTCTCTTCTATACGCGTGCTATGAAAGAAAACTTGTAGGCTAAGCTAAAAATAAAAAAAAAGAATAAACTATAAGATAACATCAAGACCAAAAACCCCGAAGTCAACGAAGCATATTTGCTATATAACAGTTATCGTTGAGTTCATATGCATTTTCTTTCTTTTTACAAAACAACTAAGGTTTCTGTACGTGTGTAGTAGTTATGGCGGATTTATTGAGTGGAGGTGCTGTTGGAGCTGGAATGGGAGAATTGCTGAAATACGCTATTCAAACAATCCAAAAGGGTCGAGAATTTGGTTCCACTCTTGAAGCAAGCATACAAACTTTGGATGCTTTGGCTCCTTTGGTTAAAGAGATGAATGATGTCAATGTTTTGTCGGATCGACCCAAAGAAGAGATAGAGAGACTAGAGACTATCTTAAGAGAATGGGAAGAGATTGTAACAAAAAGCAATAAGCTTACTTGGAAGAACTTTTGGTCTTTTCCAAGTTACCAATCAAAGCTTCGGAAGCATCATCAGAAACTTGAGAGATACTCGTCTGTTAATGTTCAGTTTGAGAATAAATCTGATTTGATGAAGCTGAGGGCTAACGTGGATGAAATTTTGGAGATTTTGATGACAATGGTGAATTCAGGTCAGTTTGATGGGAAACAAATAAGGGGTTTGTCTGGTGCTCCTGAAGAGCCTGAATTTATTGGAATGGAAGAGCCTTTGAATAAGTTGAAGTTTGAATTGATGAAAGATGGTGTTTCTGTACTTGTTTTGACTGGTTTAGGTGGATCTGGTAAAAGCACTCTTGCTAAGAAGCTTTGCTCGGAACCACAAATCAAAGGTAGTGACTAACTAATTGCTTCTTCTTTTTTACTAAATTATTGCGAAGCATGTTTAAATTGACTTATTTGAGCTTATCAACCAGCTTGGGAGAACTTATAGAAATAGATGTTCATAATGTATTTTCAGCTTATTTCCATGAGCTATCTATGATAATTTATAGTAGTTTATATGATATCAGTTTAACTTTGTTTTATCTTTAATTATAGAAATTACTTATGCTATAAGCACTTAATTAATTTGTTTATCCAAACAGGGCGTCAGTCTTGTGAATTTACTTGCTTCTTTAGTTGGTAGTTTGTATAACATGCATTTAATTTGAAACAGGGCGTTAGCCTTATGTTATAGATGCATTGAAATGAAATGGAATTGCATCTACTTTCCTTGTTTGGATTGAGGCAAAATACCTCTTTTGATCCTTTAAATTTGACAAAAATACCGGGTTAGTCATTTAAGTTTTTTAAGTTTCAAATAAGTCCTTATTACCCTTTTGAGGACCTATTTGAAATTTACAAAACTTCAAATAGGTGCATTAATTTAACAACTTAAAGGACCTATTTGCAACTTAAGAAAACTTAAAAAACCAATTTTAAACTTCAAAAACTTAAAGACTAACCCACTATTCTTGTCAAACTTAAAGGACCAAAAGAGGTATTTTGCCTTGGATTGATAATGACCGGTTTATAATAGCTTCTAGTTTATTAAGGATAAGAGGCATTGTTTTTTTTTTTCTCTCAATTAAAATACATTTGTAGTTATTCTCCTATAGAAACGTTTTCAAGAAGTTTATGGAGAAGTTGATTTAAACTCATGCAAAGCTGATATTCAAAACACTCATAGTTATTACAATTGCTTGATCTTTTAATCTTTTATATCCACCAATACTTTTTGAGAAATTTATCTAAATTGACTTCTAATTGAGATTGCATAGCATAGAATGTAATTTTATGTAGTTTCATTCTATCATCTTTTTTTTACTCCTCTCATTTTAGGTGTATGAGATTAAACCAATTTCATCTCATTTGGCATTCAATCATACAAAATATCCATACAATTTCATTTCATTTCATTGTATTCCATTTGACTTCATTTCAATACAATAAAGTCCATTCTCCTTGATTTACAAAGCTGTTTTGTTTGGAATAGGCAAGTTTGATGGAAACATCTTCTTTGTTACCGTCTCAGAAACTCCCAACTTGAAGTACATTGGAAAGACACTATTTGAATATTGCAAACTTCCGGTGCCAGACTTTACAAACGGTGAAGATGCAATTAACCGATCGAGAGTTCTGCTGAGGCAAGTTGGTAAAAATGGTAAAAATCCAATATTATTAGTCTTGGACGATGTTTGGCCAAAGTCAGAAGCCCTTGTTGAGAAGTTTAAATTCCAAATGCTAGATTATAAAATTCTGGTGACTTCAAGGGTTGGATTTAGAAGATTTGGCACCCCATGCCAGTTGAATCCACTTGATCATGATCCCGCAGTGTCCCTTTTCCGTCACTATGCTCAATTGAATCACAACAGCTCATACATGGCCGATAGGGATCTTGTCGATGAGGTGACTTCTCTTCAATCTAACTAAATAGACATGATTATTTCTGACAAACTGATAGAAACTTTTGCTTCTTTGTTATATTAAATCTTCTACCATGGGATATAAACAATTTTTGAATAAAAAAAACATAGTTTTCGATGTTGTTAGCTGACTAGAGACTTGTTTGTGTAAACGATTTAATTAAGATCTTATAGCATAAACCTTATTGTATAAGTACTTATGTAAAAACTATTACTATAATAAAAGACACAATAAAGTCAAATTCTTTTCCTCTAAATGCTACTCCCTCCGTCCCATATTAACTGAGTCATTTGCTCATTTCACTCATATTAAGAAAAATGTATAAATGAATGAGAGAGAAAAATGGTTTAAGTGCTTTTGTTAAGTATTGGTGCATTCTCCACCATCATAAATGCAAAGTGGAATATATTGAATTGGAAGTGATGAAAGTAGTATTAATTAGAGTTATATTTGGAAAAAAGTAATTAATGTTGTATTGAAAAGTGAAATGGGTCAATTTTTTTGGGACAATAATTTTTTGCAAATGGCTCACTTGTTATGGGACGGAGGGAGTATTAGTTGTTTCATAAACTCTCACAAGTGCGCATACAAGTAGACAAGCTCAAATAAGCAAATTCAAACAGAACGTAGTTATTATACAACTGCACACTAGTTATTACTCAAGATGTTGATGTCACTCACTGATTTCGCATCTTTGCACAGATAGTAAAGGGTTGTAAGGGTTCACCGTTGGCACTTGAGGTCATTGCTGGATCACTTCGTAATCAGCCTTTTGAGACGTGGCAAAATATGAAGGAACATTTAAAGAGTAAATCCATTCTTGAGTCTGACTTACTTTATTGCCTTCAACAAAGTTTGGATATATTGGAGAATATCAATAAGGAGTGCTTCATGGACATGGGACTATTTCCTGAAGACCAGAGGATTCCTGTTACTGTCCTCATTGATATGTGGGAAGAACTGCATAACCTAGATGAAGATGGTACCAAAGCAATGGCCATTGTCCATGATTTAATCACCCGGAATTTGATTAATGTCATAGCTACAAGGTAAACAATATCTGATGTTAAGTTTATAAAGCTTGTACTCATACCACTTCATGAAGAATGTAATTTTAAATGGATTATCTCATGACTTGTGATTTAAACAAATTTTAAATCAAGAAGTAAAGAATGCATGGATTTCGGTTTTTCGTTATAATAGCAAAGAAGTAAAACTATTCTATGAAATAGATTAATTTATTCGTCTTGTGGGTGATCTGGTTCTTCCCTCAGTTACTAACTTATGCTACTAGTTGTACAGGAAAGTTGCAACAGAAACAGACAAGTACTACAATAACCGCTATGTCATGCTGCATGATCTCCTCAGAGAACTAGCAATTAAACAAAGAAAAATGGAATCATCTGAACAGATAAAAAGACTGGTCATTGACTTAAATGGAAATAATCGTCCTGATTGGTGGATTGGACCAAATCAGCAAGGCATCATTAGTCGTATGTACTCATACATCACTGGAAAGTTTGTAAAACAGAAGCAACTAAAGGTTGATGCCCGCATATTGTCTATATCAACTGGTATGTTTATACGTCTAAATTATATGTACGCTTACAAATGATAAAATTGCAAAATAATTGTCATAAACTTTTTTGCCAAAGATTTCATTAAGTATGCAAGTTCATTTCACTGGATTATCTGTTCACTCTATCAATGGTATTTTATCTCACTTAATATAAAGCATTAAATGGTAATAATAAAGTTGGATAAAACTAAAAAGCAGTTAATTTTTATTTTATTTTCCAAAGGGACAAATAATTTTGAACAAACAAAATCTTTAAATGACAATTATTTTGTTACAGAGGGTGCAATATGAAATACCCGTTCTCATGTCATACATCATCTCTTATGCTTATTGTCATATATGATTTGTTTATAGATGAAACATTTTGTTCGGATTGGTGTGAGATGCAACCAGATGAAGCTGAGGTTCTGGTTTTAAATCTTTGGTCTGACAAGTACTCACTACCGGATTTCACCGACAAAATGAGCAAACTGAAAGTTTTGATAGTCACAAATTATGGTTTCCATCGTTCTGAAGTAACCAAGTTTGAGCTACTTGGTTCTTTATCAAACTTGAAAAGAATAAGGTTGGAGAAAGTTTCAGTCCCTTGCCTATGCAGAATGAAGAATCTGCGAAAATTATCCCTTCATATGTGCAATACAAGGGATGCTTTTGAAAGCTGTTCTATCCAAATTTCAGATGCTATGCCAAATCTTGTGGAGTTGAGCATTGACTATTGTAATGATTTGATTAAATTGCCTGATGGATTTTGTAACATTACCACATTGAAGAAGATCAGTATCACAAACTGCCACAAGCTCTCTGCAATGCCTCAAGATATTGCGAAGTTGGAGAATTTGGAAGTGCTAAGGCTTTGTTCCTGTTCTGATTTAAAAGATATGCCAGAATCTGTTGCAGGGCTTAGCAAGCTAAGTTGTCTTGACATCTCAGACTGTGTGAGTCTTCGGAAATTATCAAACGATATTGGGGGATTGCAAAAGCTTGAGAAGCTCTACATGAAGGGTTGCTCAAACGTGATTGAATTGCCTTCTTCTGTCATCAAATTTGGAAATTTAAAGCATAAAATATATGTGCTATGTGACGAAGAAGGTGCTGCATTATGGGAACAATATCCCAACATTCCCAATCTAAAGATAGATATGCCTAAAGTCGAGATTAACTTAAATTGGCTTCATGGAACTCGTTCCTGAGTGTTGTTTCATGAAGAATAAGTGACACGATCTTGTCCATGTAAGCAATGTTGCAACACATTTGTTTTCCTATTTATCATAATCTTGTCGATATAACTGTAGTGAACAAAGCATGAGTTTGTGTTACTGTACATGTAATATACTCAATGTGTCCTAAAAGACAACTATTCCATGTGTTATTATAGCATGACTATTATTCTGTAATAAACCAGCACAATATTTTCCCATTCATTTGAAGAGAAAATAGAATCTGTGTACAACAGAGTTACCGTATTCCAAAATACTTGTTTGCAGATTATGGTGTCAAAGTATCCCTTTTTGAAAATTTGATCCTCTTTCATTTTGGTTTTAATATTTGTAGGTTGATAAATGGGACTGGTTTCCTATTTATTATAAAAACATTGCTGAATAAACTTTACGACAATGCTTGAATTGAATATCCAAGATGAAAAATAATGTGAAATGGACTGGGATGAAATAAAGTGGCATAGAACTAAATAAACTAACTATTCCATTGTTTGAATTTTGTTACAAAGAAATATTAAATAGAAAAGATATATTTTTTTTTAGAAAAGCCAAACGAAAAATATACTCATTGCAGAAAGTGTGCAATGAATGCTCCTAAAAAATGGTGTGCAATGAATAGAAAAACTAGATATAATCCCGCAGTCGCGCGAATATCTTAATGTTTAGTTTGTGAAATTTTTTAGAGAATAAATAACTATAAATTATAGAGTGAAAGGAAGATGAGTGAAATGAATGTCAAAGCAACTTCAAAGTCACATAATAAGGGGCGAGGAAGGAATATAAAAAAAAAAAAAAAAAACTTATAGTAAATATATATGAAAAAAATAATATGATTGGCAGGATAAAAATGCAAAGACAAAAATTAAGGCAAAATTTGCATATCAAAATCGAAGATTGGTGTGTCGACTTTTTTTAGTCTTGCAACATAAAAAGAGAAAGTTTGGTTGCTGAGAGGAAAAATCATCAAAAGATGTATATATGATATAAAAAGTGGTATTGATTGTGGTGTAGATCCTTATCTACAAAGTGGTATTGCTAAATTCTTAATTTCGAACGTGTCTTGTGACAATACATAAGAAAACAACAATTTAATAAAATATTTATGGTAAAATAAAAACAAATGTTCAAAGTGATTAGTAACGCAAGGAAAAATAGTAGTATAATACATAGATTTTGATGAAAAATTAGTGTTTGCCATCAAAGCAAATCGAGTAGGGACGGATTTATTATAACACAGTTAAAATCTAATTTGTTGAATTTCAAAGTAACAGAATATACCATAGTTAAAATAAAAGATGAGAAAAGAGAAATTAACACACAATATCTATACCTAAACCCCTCAAGTAATAAGGATAAAAAAAATTACGGGACAAGAACATGAAACTTTTACCAGATGGAAGAAATTACATAGAGTGAGTACAATTACCCTCTCTTGTAAATAAGCGAGAATACTAACATTAATTAAGAGAAACCTAAAAAAAAAAAAACGATACTATTTTCCTTCTCATTGCTCTGAACAGTAAATACACTTGTTGTTGTGTTACTTTGTTCTGATGGGATGATTTCTTTCATTGCCGATGCATCTAGTGATCATTGAGTTGATTGCATTGAATGCACCATAGACATTATAACAGCAACCAACTACTTTGTGTTGACAATAGTGCACCGAAAACAAGTTGTCAAAGACAAAGCCCATATTGTCAAACACGTTTTACTGCCATGTAGTACTGTGTGATAACAATTCAACAAAAGGTGGTTTTTGGCTTTATGTGCTTACACTATTTACATTTAATTGAATATGAGTCTGTCTAGTTTAAAATACAATTAAAACATAGTGAGAGACAAATCAAATATCAATTGCAACAAAGATTGAGGTTAACACAATTAACCATCAAAGAAAGCATAATAGAAAACTTGTGTAATTAATGTGAGTGAGCCATGGTTTATACAATTAATGCATGCATTAAAGCTTAAAAGGTTAGCGCGCAACTACGACCATATCCACACGTCATTGTGATTTCAAAAAAATTTGACGAAGCTAAAAGTAGGGTAACATGAACATGAACATGAACACCAAAATATCTTGAAGTGCCTACTATAAATAACTACGATCAATGCTTTCTTTCTCATCAAATGTTCTGTTAGAACACTACATTTGATTCCACACACAATAACAGTATTACTTTCGTTGTTTACAAACACAAGAGTTGCTTAACTTTTATCCTCCCAAAGAACACAACACACACACAAGAGTTGCATAGTTATGACGGATCTATTGAGTGGAGGTGCCGTTGGAGCTGGAATGGGAGAACTGGTGAAATACGCTATTCAAACAATCAAGGGAGGTCTAGAATTTGGCTCCACTCTTGAAACGAGCAATGAAACCTTGAATGCTTTGGCTCCTTATGTTGAAAAAATGAAAGGCTACAACGATTTGTTGGATCGACCCAAAGAAGAGATAGAGAGATTAGAGGTTCTCATAAGAGAAGGTCAAGAGCTTGTTAGAAAAAGCAATAAGCTTACTCGATGGAACTTTCTTCTTTTTTCGCATTACCAACGAAAGCTTAAGAAGCAAGACGAGAGTCTTGAGAGACACTTGAATTTTAATGTGCAAGTTGAGAATAAAAATGAAATTTCCAAGATTTTGGAGATTTTGAAGAGAATGGTGAATTCGGGTCAGTTTGATGGGAAACAAATAAGGGGTTTGTGTGGTGCTCCTGAAGAGCCTGAATTTATTGGAATGGAAGAGCCTTTGAATAAATTGAAGTTTGAATTGACGAAGAAGGGTGCTTCTGTACTTGTTTTGACTGGTTTAGGTGGATCTGGTAAAAGTACTCTTGCTAAGAAGCTTTGTTGGAATCCACAAATCAAAGGTAGTACTAGTAACTAACTAATTGCTTCCTTTTATTACTAAATTATTGTCATTCATGCATGTTAGGATTGACTTATTTGAGCTTACCTATCGGAATAAAGACTTGTGATCGATTTTGAGACTGTTTCAGAGAACTTAAAGAAATAGATATTCATAAGGTGTTTTCAGCTTATTTCCATCAGCTCTCCGATAGTTTATAGTTTATATGAAATCGGTTTGACTTTAATTTATCTTTTATTATTAAAGAAATGACTTGTACATAAGCACTTATATGATAAATGCTTATGCTATAAGCACTTTATTAAATTGTTTATCCAAAGAGGGTGTTAGTCTTGTGAATTTACTTTGCTTGTTTAGTTAGTAGTTTTGTATGACATGCATTTAATTTGAAACATGCATTCAATCATATAAGATATCCATACAATTTTATTTCATTTCATTGTATTCCATTTGACTTCATTTCAATACAATAAAGTCCATTCTCCTTGATTTACAAAGCTGTTTTGTTTGGAATAGGCAAGTTTGGTGGAAACATCTTCTTTGTTACCGTCTCAGAAACTCCCAACTTGAAGAACATTGTAAAGACACTATTTGAACAATATGGACTTCCTGTGCCTGACTTTACAAACGACGAAGATGCAATTAACCGAATGGGAAATCTACTGAGAGAAGTTGGGAGAAATCCAATATTATTAGTCTTGGATGATGTTTGGCCAAAGTCAGAAGCCCTTATTGAGAAGTTCAAATTCCAAATGCCAGATTATAAAATTTTGGTGACTTCAAGGGTTGGATTTAGAAGATTTGGCACGCCATGCCAGTTGAATCCCCTTGATGATGATTCTGCAGTGACCCTTTTCCGTCACTTTGCTCAATTGAATAAAAGTAGCTCATACACGCCTGATAAAAATCTTGTCCATGAGGTGCTTTCCCTTCAATCTAACTAAATAGACATGATTATTTCTGACAAACTGATAGAAATTTATGCTTTTGTTATATTGAATAAAAAAAACATAGTTTTTGAAGTTGTTAGCTGACTAGAGACTTGTTTAAATAAACAGTTTAATTAAGAGCTTATAGCATAAACATTATCGTATATAAGTACTATGTATAAGCTACTTCCATAATAAATGACAAAATCAAATCAAATTCTTTTCCACTAAATGCTATAAGTTGTTTTTATAAGCTCTCGCAAGTGCGTATACAACTAGACAAGCTCAAATACGCCAATTCAAACAGGCCGTAGTTATTTTACAATTGCAGACTAGTTATTACTCAAGCCTTTGATGTCACTCACTGATTTCGCATCTACGCACAGATAGCGAAAAGTTGCAAGGGTTCACCGTTGGCGCTTGAGGTTATTGCTGGATCACTTTGTAATCAGCCTTTTGAGATGTGGCAAAAAATGAAGGAACGTTTAAAGAGTCAATCCATTCTTGAGTCTAATAGCACTGACTTGCTATGTTACCTTCAACAAAGTTTGGATATGTTGGAGGATATCAATGAGAAGGAGTGCTTCATGGATATGGGACTATTTCCTGAAGATCAGAGGATCCCTGTTACCGTCCTCATTGATATGTGGGCAGAATTGCATAACCTAGATGAAGATGGTACACATGCAATGGCCATTGTCCATGATTTAATCACCAGAAATTTGATTAATGTCATAGCTACAAGGTAAACAATATTTTTTTGGTTCTTGTCATTATAAAGCAAATAAGTTAAACTATTCTATCAAATATATTAGATTATTCTCCTTGTCAGTGTTTTGGTTCTTCCCTAGGTTACTTAATTATGGTAGTTGTACAGGAAAGTTGCAACAGAAACAGATATGTACTACAATAACCACTATGTCATGATGCATGATCTCCTCAGAGACCTGGCAATCCGTCAAAGAAAAGGGGAATCATTCGAACAGAGTAAAAGACTGATCATTGACTTAAATGGAGATAATCCTCCTGATTGGTGGATTGGACCGAATCAGCAAGGAATCATTGGTCAGAAACAACTAAAGGTTTCTGCCCGCATATTGTCTATATCAACTGGTATATTTCTATGTCTAAATTATATGCACCCTTACAAATGAAAAATTAACTCCATTTGATAGAAAAATAATGGTCTTGACGCTTAAGAGACTCTGCCAATAGTGGTTTCATGAGTTGACTGGATTATCCGTTCACTTGATCAATGTTCTTTCATGGCATCTCACTTAATAGAAAGTGTTCAAAGATAAGAATAAAGTTGGATAATACATAAAAGCAATTAGATTTTTATTTTATTTTCTGAAGTGACAATTATTTTGGAACAAATGGTGCAATATGAAATACTCATTTTCATGTCATCCACCATATCCTATGCTTATTTTCATATATGGTGTTTTTTCAGATGAAAATTTTTCTTCGGATTGGAGTGATATGCAACCTGACGAAGCTGAGGTTCTGGTTTTAAATCTTCGATCTGAACAGTACTCATTGCCGGATTTCACAAAGAAAATGAGCAAACTGAAAGTTTTAATAGTTACAAATTACGGTTTCCATCGTTCTGAGTTAATCAAGTTTGAGCTACTTGGGTTTTTGTCAAACTTGAAAAGAATTAGGTTGGAGAAAGTGTCAGTCCCTTGCCTATGCATATTGAAGAATCTGCGAAAATTATCCCTTCATATGTGCAATACAAGGGATGCTTTTGAAAACTGTTCTATCCAAATTTCAGATGCTATGCCAAATCTTGTGGAGTTGAGCATTGACTATTGTAATGATTTGATTAAATTGCCCGATGAATTGTGTAACATTACCACATTGAAGAAGCTCAGTATCACAAACTGCCACAAGTTTTCTTTAATGCCTCGGGATATTGGAAAGTTGGAGAATTTGGAAGTGCTAAGGCTTTGTTCATGTTCTGATTTAGAAGAGATGCCAGAATCTGTTGCAGGCCTTAACAAGCTACGTTGTCTCGACATCTCAGACTGTGTGAGTCTTTCAAAATTACCGAACGATATCGGTGACTTGAAAAAGCTTGAGAAGCTCTACATGAAGGGTTGCTCAAACTTGAGTGAACTTCCTTATTCTGTCATCAATTTTGGAAATGTAAAGCATGAAATGCATGTGATCTGTGATGAAGAAGGTGCTGCATTATGGGAACAATATCCCAACATTCCCAATCTAAAGATAGATGTGCCTAAAGTCGAGAGTAACTTAAATTGGCTTCATGGAACTCGTTCGTGAGTGTTGTTTCACGAAGAAAAAGTAACTTGAACTCATGTTGAACTTTTAAGCAATGTTGCAACACATATGTTTTCCTATTTAAATTAGAAAACATTTCACTCCCCTCTCTTAAGATTAGTTTGAATTACATTCTCATTCCCTTTGAATAAACAACTTAATTAATCGCTTCTGATATAAGTGTTTATGTATAATCTATTTTTATAACAAAAGATAAAATTAAATTAAATTGTTTTCATATAATTGTTATCGGTTTATTTTCTAATTTTATGTTGTTTATTCTCGCGAACATGATAATCTAATTTTCTTTAGATTGGATTTGATGATTATTCATTCACTTTGAAACTATTTGAAACTTGGAATTTATGACCATATAATTTATGAGTTCTAATTTGTGCAATTTGAGACTTATGTTTATTTAGTAATTTTTGTGTTTAATGTTTTTCTTTGCTTGATCACCAATGAATTGAACCTAAAGAGATAAATCACTATTAACTCTATGTTTTATCGCTTAAACTAAAATTAACTGCTTAGACATATCAAATCGATTAGTTGTGACCTATAATTTAACGTGCAACTTGTTTTTGATAACACTAGATTTCACCTAAGACTTTAGGGATGCTCTCTTAGATAAATAGATCTGGAGTCAAAACATTAGTCTTGATTTATTTTGTTAAATTGTCACAATATGGTAGAAATTCAATTGTTATTACTAGAACATCTATTACAAAATAGTGACAAAGAGAGAATTCATACAATCTTATCACTTTTTATGATATCTGTCTCAATCAATTTTATTTTAATTTACAAAAACGAAACTTTTTACGCAAACCCTCTGTTTATCACCTAACTAAAATAATAATTTCTGAGTTATTTAACTAATCACAATCTCTCTGAAGACGATATTATTTATCTGTATTACTACTTGAACGATTTTGTACACTGATCAAATTTGATATCATATATTTCAAACAAACTAAACTTCTAGTTTCTTTGAAGATCAAGAACAAGTTAAAGATCGAAGCCAAATGGATATTTATCAACAAGGACATTTATTACCAAAATGGATTTCGAATAAAATACTATATATATTAAACTATAATGGCTAAAAATAGATTTTAGATAAAATAATAAAGATAAAAAAAATATAAAAATATTAATGATAAATTATAAATCCAAAAACTATTTAAAATAGCATCTATAAAATAAATTACAAGTTCGTAAAATAAATTATAAGTTCACGATGAAATAACATTTATCAAACATTCTTTTGTCATATTCTCGTGAACTTAAGACAGTTGTTATACTTTTTTTATCATGAATTTATAAGCTATAAATGATCTAATCTACCTCCCTCGTGACCTCTTTTATAGCGAGATGGTGTACAAAACAATAAATAAAACGTGAATGCGGAACTAGTACGACCAAACCAAGAAACTACAACGAAATGTAGGCAAAAGGTAAAGTGGGGTAAAAGGACAATCTCTATCTATAAATAACTTAGTTTTCTTTGTCATCCAATGCTAGATTCCACAAAAACAACAAAACACATTATTACTTGCATAGTTATGGCGGATCTAGTGGGTGGAGCTGTCGTTGGAGCTGTGATGGGAGAGGCTCTGAAATACCCAATTGAAGCATTCAACAGAGGTCGAAAGTACCCTTCCACTCTGGAAAGAGGCAGAAAAACTTGCAATGCTTTGGCTCCTCTGGTTGAAGAGATAATAGTTTGCAACGATTCGTTGGGTCGACCAAGTGAAGATACAGAAACAGTAGAGACTATCACAGGAGAGCTCACAGAGCTTGTAAGAAAAAGCAAGAAGCCTACTTTCAAGAACTGTTTGTCTTCTCCAGCTCAACAAGAAAAGCTTCAGAAGAAACTTGACGATCTTCACTGGCATTCTTCTGTTGTTGTTCCATTTGAGAATAAAAGGGATTTGATGAAGCTGTTGGTTCTTGCGGAAAAGATTCATGGGAATCAAATAAAGTTTTGGTGTGGTGCTAGTCCTCAAGTTCCTGAATTTACTGAAAGGCTTGACCTTTTCACTGAGTTGAAGATTGAGTTGATCAAGTATGGTGTTTCTGTGTTTCTTTTGACTGGTTTGGGTGCTTCTGTTAAACCCACTCTTCAAATCAACCTTATTAGGGATCCACAAATCCAAGGTATTTGGAATTCAATCATTTTGCTTCATTTCAATACAATTCACTCTCATTGATTTAGAAAACTTTTTTGTCTTGACTAGCCAAGTTTTGTGGAAACATCTTCGTTGTTACCGTCTCAAGAACTCCCAACTTGAAGTACATTGTACAAACACTGTTTGCCCGCTGTGGACTTTGGATGCCTGAGTTTCGAAGTGACGAAGATGCAATTAACGAATTGGGACTATTATTTAGGAAAATTAGTATATATCCAATATTATTAGTCTTGGATGATGTTTGGCCTGGCTCAGAAGGCCTTGTTGATAAGTTCAGATTCCAATTGCCAGATTATAAGATCTTATATTTTTTGACAGGTGAGACTCAAGCATTGTAATTCCTACCCCTGTCACCTTGTTCAACAATTAGCTAACCACAATGTCACCCAAGTATTATCCCTCTTACTTAATATATTAAAATAAAGTTTAAATACTTATCTCTCATAACTTTCATTACTTTACTACTTATTATTTTAAGCAAGTAGAAATGTCACCAGTATTTTGCTATACAACACATTTTAAAGCAAAAATGAAATCATGCGATGCTCCTACTCCCATATATATATATAATATATAGTTTTCTACTCCTACCTTTGAATTGAACAAGATCGTCTTCACTTAATTAATCACGATATTTCCAATGTCTACAGAAACAAAACCTTTCTCAACTCCCTCTCATTCATCGGGTAATTATTTTGTGGCGCAAGATGGCGGCAATGACATCATGACACGCAATAATTTTGTGGCACAAGATGGTGGCAATGACATGTTGAAGGACATAGTGCTACGGAGGAGGAAGAAACTAAGTACAATGACTCTAGTTGCTGCTGCAACAGCAACATGGGTGTTGATGGAAGTTTATCAATTTAACTTCCTCACTCTCATCTCATGGCTCATCATGTTTGTTGTTACTTCAATATTCCTCTATTCCAACATGCTTAGACTTTTGGGCAAGTGAGCACCTTCTCCTTCCTCTACTTCTTCTAATGCATATTTCTCTATTTTTCCATTATCTAGTACCTAGAAGCTAGATATATGTAATATTGACTAGCACGGATACGTAGGCACTAATAATAATTTGAGAAAATTGAAGTGATTAAATGTAACTATATGTATCATCTCGTATATCAGTATTGGCCATTAGACACACTCTAATTCTGATGTAACACTTATTCATTCTGAAGTATTGGTGCTATGTGCTAAATAGGTAGTTAAGTTCCATTTATTTATTGTGTGAAATTTAGGGAACCACCAATATTGTTGAGGCTTGAATTGAAAGAAGAAACAATTGTGAGAATGGGAATGACAGTTCGAGTATGGATTAAAAAATCAATAATGTGGTTGTTCGTGGTAAGCATAAAGAAAGATTGGCCTGTGTTTATGGGAGTTATGGCTACGTTGTTGATAATCTCTTATGTAGGAGCCTGCATGGACTTCCTAACATTTATTTATATAGGTACATCAATGAATGTGATTAATTTCCTTTAATTATCTACTTTTTACCCCTCTTGAATTGGTTTTTATTAAATTATGTTTTGTGTTGTTCTATAGGTATAGTAGCTGGTATGACACTTCCAGTAAATAAAAAACGAGGATAAGATCAAGAGATGCATGGAGTGATTTGTTGGATAATAACATGATTTGGTCCATTGGACTGATCAAGTGCTGCCATTTTGATTTAAGTGCTGAAGTTAAAAGAAATTTCTAGAGAAATATATAAGTAGTAGAATAGTATAGAGATTTAATATTTAAATGTAATTAGTTGAGAGAAGTGTGTAACTCTATTGAAATGTTAGAATATTATCTCATGATGTGTCTAGAACTCTCATTTGGAGCCTATATAAAAGAGAGTTTGTCATTTGTAAACCAAGTAAGTAAAAACAAGTAGAAGCAAGCAAATAAGAATCAAAGTATCCTCTCAAGTAAATCGTTGTTCTTTGAAATATTATTCTCTCCTACTCAATTAATATTGTTCACACACCTCCATACACACACAAGTAGCTTGATTGCCCGTATAGTAGCTTAATTCTGCTACACTGTTAGCTTCCTTGTAAATGTCGGAAACGTTGTTCATTGAAACATTTGTCAAAAGAGTCGTAATTCTGGAAATGAGAGTGAAGCAAGGGTGAGAGTTTGAGCATCCTTGCATGGTCAGCTTGACAACCATAAGAGAGTCAGAATCAATCATAATATGTTGCAGTCCCTTGTCAATGGAGATTTCAAGACTGTGGAGAATCGCCCAAAGTCTTGCTTGCACAAAGGAACAAATGATTTTAGCAGAGCCTATACGAGGTGGACTCTAGCACATGATAGATGAAGCATGACTGTTATTAGAGGCCCTCGAGATTCTTAGATTCAAAGACAACGAAGCTTTTTGATATTTCCCTGTCCCACTATCCAAATAAGGTTATTGTTAACCTTACCCCAACTTTTACAAATCCTCTTCTACAGGTTTGAACATGGCTTGTTCACTTGAATTTTGGGCAATAAATCCGGACCGCGTCTATATTTGGCTCTGACAATTTTAACCCAAAGCGCATCCTTTCTCTTGGTTAAGGACCAATCAACTTTCATCATAGATGTAGTACTCATGTCACTGGACGAGCGTAACCCCAATCCTCCAATGTTTTAAGAGTGAAAATGGTTGTCCATGAGGCAAGATGGACATGTCTTTGAGTCAGAGAGTCTCCCCAGTTTACCCCTCTACATTTACTATCAATCTCGTCACAAAGATTTTTTAGTATCACAGTACTTTGTAGTATCACATAAGAGGGAATCGCATGAATGATTGAAAATGGTAGAGTTACAAACCTTTTGTTGAATATAATGACAATCAAGTGTCCTTTCCTACTACAAATTTGTGTCTCATTAAAACTATATAACCTTTTAAAAAAAGATTTTTTATTTATAATAGCGAACGAATGGAATATATAATAAGATCACTTAGAACAAAGGCGGATTCACATGTGTCACCGTGTACACCAAGACACTTCAGGATTTTGAGATTTATGTATTCAATACCGTACACAGAAGACCCTTGCTTTATTTCAATATTGCACACCCTGAATTTTACTTTTTTTTTTTTGGTCAAAATTTTACATTTTAAACTTGAGAAAAGCTAAAAATGTCTTTAAGACATTGCTTAAGAGAAAAAAATAAAAATATTCTATTAAAAATGGTAATGTCGTAATTTCAATTTTAAAAAGTTGTTACTCCTTTGGAGACCGAGTTGACTCTCTCAACTTTTATTACTCTTTCCTTTTTAGAGAAAGAGCTGACTCTTTCAATTTTTAGTTATTGGAGTATTACTCTGTCTGAGTTGACTCTTTCAGTTTTTAGCTATATTTATTTCTATTTTGACTATGTGTTGTTTGTGACCTTACTTTTGCTGACTTTTCAATTCCTAACATTTTTTTTTTTTTGGGTACAATTCCTAGCATTTTAATTTTACATAAATCCGAAAATGCTGAATTCATTAGTTGAACCCAAGTTAATTAACTTTCTAAAATGATTTAGCCGCTAGACCGAACTGAAACTTGTATTAGAATTAGGATAATGCTTAATGTCAAGATTGTATTTATAGCGGAAAACTTACGAATCGCATTTTTCAAACACTAGATACAACAAAATTGTCCATCAATTCTATGTCACAATGGGAAAAATATTAGAGTAACAATAACCATTGTTTATTGTAAAAAAAAAAACTATAAAAATGGATTCTGAGCTTGTATGCATTATGTTTGACCAAAAGAGAGTGAGTGGAGAAAAGCTTTAGAATAACCGACTGTGGTGCTGGCACAAGGGAAGAAAATCAAAGTGGATAGTGTCATTGTGTGGCAGGCTTACTTTGGGGTTGATTATAATCATGTTTTCAGGATTAAAATTACACAATG
>Ga0315913_1003331_pt1 | contig 19257 bp, 8 predicted proteins | sample MpolsnodulesMG_FD_207736 | JGI IMG/M metagenome (GOLD analysis project Ga0315913, IMG submission 207736) | Medicago polymorpha root nodule microbial communities from Los Angeles, California, United States - small nodules | ecosystem: Host-associated > Plants > Roots > Nodule | place: USA... | reverse complement strand
CGTCCTAATCAGAGCCTAATCTAAGACTCCAAGAAACGATAACGGAGATAGCTCCCGCTATCCAAGTACTCACCAAGCAAAACTACTCCTGCACTCCGTCTACCCATTCATACAAACAGGTAGGCGGCCAAAACCACTGGGGGTAAACTTCACATCAATCATAATCAACATAAACAGTTGGAAAGTTGCAATCAAATTTAAACTTTAAATGATGAGGAAGAACATTCGACTTCAATATTATTTATCAACACAACGATTCCATTCACCACAAGTAAGCGATTCATCAATCATACTCATCACCAACCCAATCATCATCAAGCACATAAGCAATTAGGTCTCATGCCAAATTATGCTATGCGCCTAGACACTACTTTTATATGCATGTGGTACCATACTTCTCCAAGGTCGTCACCTCATGATGCAACAAAAACATCATCATCAACGGCTATAATCAATGGCTATATGGATATAACATCCGACACGACATATGATGCATGAACATGTGACTCAATGCACCATGCATATGTTCACAATAATTCAACGACTATAATCAACGACTATAATTAACATCAACTATATCATATAGTTCAACAACTACATGTATACAATTCCTCACAATCCAAGTAAAGAAGAATATACATTATACTAAGATAAGTATCATTTCAACACCTAGCAATCATTCATACATCTTCATGTAATCTAACAAAGTTATGCACAAAAGATTTGCCAAGTAATTGGTCTTAAAGATTATTTTCGACAAAGTTCGTCTCTCATTTTACAACTTTAAAATAATTGAGACAATTGAACCAAAATCAAGTAAATAAACTTTAGGGCCTCGACTATGTGTACACTTAGATCACATATGAGTGTAGTAGAGTATACATGTGTGTTTCATCTGCCAACTTCGACAAAATCTCCAAAATCACGAATTCGTCTCTCTTTATCATTATTTCAAAAGAATTCCATTTTCCAAGCAAAACAAGTTACAATTCAATGAAACCAATCATAACCATTTTTAGAAAATCATATAATCAGTGTACAACCTTAACCCTATCTCAATTTCCTTGAGAACACAAGTTTCGGAAAAATCGACGTTCTTGGACAATTTTCAAAAGTTAAGTTCAAAATCACAAAATCAAGTCCAATCTCATCTATGAGATGTTCCAGTAGGTTTAAGAGCATAAACAGTAATTAAACAAGTTGAAAGAAGTGTTTTACAAAGCTCGGATTGGTCCCCGAAAGCCCGGAACGAAAATCAAAAGGTGCTGAAACTGGGCTTGTACGCCGTACAGTCATCAACACTGCACAAAAACTCTCGGGTTCTTACCATTTTTCACCCAAAATCCGCAACTTTGATTTCCCAACACCCAAATATGTTTCCAAAGATTGTTTACAGGTTCATGAACTCAAAAGGGCTTTCGAAAACACATCAAACATGAAATCAAATATCATTTCAACACAATTCATCAATTCAACCCATTTTTACATAACCCTTAACAACAACTCAATTCATACCACAAATCTGTAATTATGAACACCCAAGGTGTGAATCATTAACAACAACACCTCATGACAACAACAACATCAATCAGACATGATACCATCAACAATCCATCAACAACAATTCATTCTTCATCACTTATGGGTAAAACACAAGTATACATGTATATACATCATAAGCATGTAAAATTCAACATTAACAACTTAATTACCTTCAATTCATATACCCAAACATTGCATCCAAACATAATCACAAATTTCACCAATTAAAATCACAATAATCACTTTCCACAATTAAGCACTTAAGCATAGGATTAGAGAAGAAATTAAACTAAAAGATTATGATTGAAATCTAACCCCCTTACCTCAATGAGCAATAATCCTAGCCAAAGCTTCAATCAAGCTCCTAGAATCTCTATCACCTGTTGATGTATATATATGTATACTTTGTGTTTTTACTCAAAATTGATGAAATGTGATGTTGTTGATGAATTGTTGATGAATTCATGATTAACTATTGTTGTTGTTATGTGATGTTGTTGTTGATGATTGATGCCATGGGTAATCATAAACATAGAGCTTGCTATGAATTTGTGTTTTTCTTGAGGATTTTCATGAAAAATGGGTCAAATGGTGATTTTTGTTGAAATAATGTTTTGGTTCAAGTTTTATATGGATTTGAGTCCCTTTTTATGTTTATAAACGTTTGGACAAACTTTGGGGACAAATTTAAGCTTAAGGGATTCAAAATTGGGATTTTGGGGTGAAAATGGAGTTTTTCCCGCGAGCTGTCTATCATGGCTCGCCACGGCGAGTAACTTGGTCGCCATGGCGAGTGAACCAGATGTCCAGCTTGCCATGGCGAGTTGCACAGTGCAGCAACTCATGTTTTTGTCGTTTTAGGTCTTTGGGGTCGATCTAGACCATTCCAAACTGATTTTTTTGATGTAATTAAATGTAACTAAACTTTCTAAACCTCTGTAAACATCAATTGAATTGATTTGAACTTGGTTTGATGAATTGTACCTCAAACTTTTGAAAAACACAAAGAAATGAGAGACGAACTTGGTCTTGATTTATTTGTTTCAATTATTTTAAGGTTGTAAAATGAGAGACGAACTTTGTCAAAAATAATCTTTAAGACCAAATACTTGGTAAATCTTTTGTGGATAGTTTGATATGATTATATGAATATATGTGAATGATTGTAGGTGTTGAATATGATGTTTATCACAATGTGTTATATTTTCTCCTTTACTTGAATTGTGAGAAATTGTATTTACTTGAATTGTGAGAAATTGTATGAAGTTGTTGTGATGTTGGTTGATAGCTGTGATAATGATTATATTAATGATAATGTGGTGATTACTCTTATTTGAATTGTGGCTTGTTGAATGTGTGGACGTAAATACTTGATAATGCAATTGTTGTTGAGCTAATCAATGTAAATGGAGGTGAACTTTTACATTGTTGTTGTTGGATGTATATGTAAGGTGATTTAGCATCTCGAGTCTTTGTTTGTATGTCCATGCATCATAGTCATATTGAGTCGTATGTGTAATGTAAAAGGGAGGTGTACTTTTACAATGTTGAATTGTAAGAGGAGGTGTATCTTACATATGATGTTTTTGTTGCATCATGAGGTGACGACCTTTGTTGTTGTTGTCGGTACCGCATGCATCTAGAAGAGTCTAGAACATTGCATGCATTTGAATGGTTGATGAGTTGTGTCATAATTGAATATGTGACTTAGTGAATTTGTGCATCGGTGAAATTTGTCGAATGTTGTGATTATGTGGATTGGTGTATATGTACATTGGTGGACTTTGTTGATGGTTGTGAATCATTGAACTATGTTCTAATTGCATGTCTTATTTGCTTGTGCTTATACACTTGATGAATCTATTTGATGATAATTATTTGAATAATTTGAAGCTGAGTTATTCATTATATAATTGATTGAAATGCTTACCTTTTCAAATTGTTTATGTTGATTATGATTGATGTGAAGCTAACTCCAATGGTTTTGACTGCCTACCTGTTTGTATGAATGGGTAGACGAAGTGCAGGAGTAGTTTTGCTTGATTGGTGAGTTGCTCGAGGATAGCGGGAGCTTCCTCCTTTTATCTTTTTCGATGTCTTAGATTAGACTCTGATCTAGGATGTCAGTCGTTATGTTCATTTTGGATATGTTTATGTTGTTGAGATTTTACCCATTGTCGGGATTTGGAGATTTTATGGCACAATATATGATTTTATAGATTATTATTTTGAATGATTAATTTGATCAGGCCCTTCGTAAAGAGTATAATCAAGAATCTAGAGCTGCATTACAAGAAGAGAGAGCTACCAGGGAGTTACTCAAATCCAAACGACAAGAGATGGATTCAGTTCAATCCACCATGAGTAGATTGAACAATGCAATTTCTAGGGGATATAGATAGCAAGGTAATGCACTCATTTTGTAGTCCAGAGATATTTATCACGATTTGATTCTTATATCTTTTTTGTTGTGTTAACATCTCTAGATTTATAATTTATTTTCAGATTCAAAACATGAAACACATGATCCATAATGAAACTCTGCCTCTAAAAGAAGAAAAGCAATTGATTCGCCAAATCAAACTATTGAAGCAGAATCACGGTGAGCTGTTCAATATTATTGCAAAACAGGATCAATTACAATCTCTCACGACAAAGAAGATACTCAATCTGAAAATGGCATAACTTTAAATAGTAAAAGAAAAATATTTGAGGCAAGTACATCATCTCACACTTTTATCGTTCATTTCAAAACACGGGAGATGGAAGTTTATGTCATATTTTGTTAATTGCTATGTCATATTTTCATCGTTTGCCTAAACCCTGTTTTAGAAATTTTTGATGAAAGGATGCGATTAAGCTGTTCATCAATTGATTTGAAGCTATGTAGTCTTCTTTGTGCAGATTTTACTATTATGGTCATAACCAAGATTATTATATTGTTTAATTACATTTATAAATGTCATTGTATAAATTTGTGTACCTTTTATTGAAGTTCTTAATATAGAACCATGCTCTTTTTTACTTTATTGATGTCGGTTACACATTTCTTCGCTTAATTTAAATTTAATGTTAGATTTTCTATTTCCTGTTTTTATGGCTATAGTTCCTGATATTTCTTGGTAGAGATTATTTGAGAACTAAGCTGCAATGATTGTCTTGAATGAAACAACATTTCTTATTCACACATAATGATGAGGATTCCCGGCAACCGAAAACAAAAGCTATAATGAATTGGTTAAGAGATATACGATTTACAGCATCTGGAACATTGCACGGGGTATTTATTTGAAAATTCATATAATAGTTTCTACTCTATGGTAGTCCTGTTATACATCAAGGAGTTCTATCCTTGCTTTTATATCTACAATCTCTCTGCTTTCTCTATTAGTAGATTCATAGTTCTAGAGTTTAGAGTTATGTCACTTATGCTAATGGGTATAAGATATAGTTGTTACAAGTCATTGAATTTGTTATTCTTTCAGAAATCTAGAATATGAAGGTAACAAGTTTCCTATGCTGCTTTCTGAATATTTTACAACAATTTTAAGGATTTATCCGTTTCATAAGTGCAGATCCCCCAAGATTCAGCAGGCTCTTCTTGTTTAAATCTATTAAAATATGCACAATTTTACGGATGCACAATTTACTAGAAGAAATATTATGAGGAAGATGATCCACACAAAAAAAAAAAAAAAAGGGAATACTGCAAAAATATGAGGGTCTCCTAAATCCTTCGCCTCCTTAAGGCCTCGATTCCTTATTCAATTAATCTAAATTTATTATCTCTCCTCTGTCATTTTTCACATGAAGTTTCCCATCGCTCGAACCTGCATCATGTACAAGGTCATTATTTTCCATCTTGTGTCACCTTTATAGCCCATCCTTGCTACCTCGATTATCTTTACATTTTATGCATGAATTATAGCTAACATCATTATATTGTGCATGTGATTGATGCATCAAGTTATCTGATTGACAGTATTCACAAGGAAGAGTTGGCAAAATATTTTGCCATAAAAAGTGATTTAGAAGATCAGGATGCAAAGGTGCTCATTCTTGTCCCGATGCACTGTTTTTTTTTTTTTTGCCGAATTTGGCGGCTACTTATATACTATAAACTTTCTACCATTATTTCTTTTAAGGAACAATTAAATAGAAACAATAAACAAATCCCTATAAGCGATGTAGTTTGCCTATTTTAGTTATAGTGTATTCCAACTATTTAAAGCTGGTACTTGACAGTTATGAATAGCTCTAAAGTGACAACCACATGTTTGTTTTTTAACAGGTTAACCTGCGATAACAGGTATCCTTTAGCTTTTAATAAATCTGCTTGTAATTGTTTTCTACTCATTTTAATGAGAATCAGAAATTGATGAGAAAAGTTAGTTAGAAATCTTTTATGATCTCTCTCCGAATTTTACATGGTATCAGATTAACCCCTCCATCCATGGCGATTCCAACCATTCCACCGCCGCCTCCACCACTGCTGGATAACGATACGACATCCACTTCAGTTATTACAAATGCGATTCCTTTCAGTCTGCTGGATAATCTCTCTATCAGCTCTTCATCCTTCTCATGTATGGTTCTTCCTTTCTCTCTATTCTTTTTTCCAAGCGTATAAGCAGTAAAATGGTGAATGAATAGGATGAGGGGATAACTGATTGTTATTATAGTGAAATAATCCTCCCACTCCCACTAACTCTTTTCTAAATGAGTCGGTGAAGTGGAATTGACCATGTAACTAGGAAAGGATGTTACATTGTTTTCTCTGTCAATACACATCCCCAACTTTTTCTACAATTATGGATCAATCAATATATATATTTAGTTTAATAGTAACATGATATATTTAAAGATGAAGAGAGACTTGCTACAAGTACACACACACATTGAAAAAAAATGAAAGCCAAGCCTAGTCATGCTATGATACCGTTAACTACTAGTGCATAATGTAATTGAATCAAGACCATCACTACAAGAAAAAATGCATTTTTCGACTTTTAAAATGACTGATTGCGACATTTAGAAGGGTCGCAAATGTATATTTGCGACTGTTCCCCAACAGGCGCTGATGTTGGGGTCGCAACTGTCTTTTTCGACAGTTCAGAGAACAGTCGCACCAACAGCCGCAAAAGGTACTGCGACAGTTCCCAACAGTCGCAAATGAAGAGCTTTGACATGGTTTTGAAGGGACTTGCGACCGTTCACAACTGTCGCAAAGTAGGCATAATTTAAATGGGCTTGCGATCCTTCACAACTGTCGCAATTGTTTAATTTAAAAAATAAATAAATGGAGCAATTTTTGTTGACGATTTAAATTAATATATTAATGAATACTTAAAATACATAAATATATGACTAAAAATATCTAAATCGTATTTATATGAATCCACAAAAATGTTACAAAATCAAACAAGGAAAACATAAGAGTTTATAGAACAGACTCCCATCTTTAAGGTCTTCATCTGTTGAGTATCCTAACTTCGGGAGAGTTTCTGCCACACACACTGCTACATGAACCATATTTGCAAACATGTAGCAGAATGGACCTATGACAGCCCCCACGCAACAACGAAAAAAGTGCACTGCACATCAAGGAAAAACGCAGCCAGCAGACCCACAAAAACCCGCAAAACCTCCAACACAATAGGCAGAAACCACAGCGCAGCACAACACAACACCTAACACAGTCCTCTAGTTTGTGTTCCATTCGAAAGAAAAAAAGATAAGACAAGAATCTAATTCACAAAACAGAACCTACCTTTGGTTCTTTGAATGGAAGTTTCATACATTGACTACAACCAAAACCAAAAGTTGAGACTGGTTCAATACATGCAATAGTTCAAAACCAGCTTAACTAATTCACCAAAACAAATCCAATTTTTGTATAAAACCGGCTGGTTCAGTTTTGACATACAAACCAAAAAATATAAAAAAATGAAATTGAAGGGAATAACTACCTCTTAAACAGCGTTGGAAGTTTTGAAAGATCCCTAAAACTTCCTCCTAAATTAACTTCACTTTCATGACTTGAAAAAGATATCATACATTTAGAAACAGAAAAATCGCCATCAAATTTTAATTCATCAGGAAATTTGAAGGAAATAAGATTTCAGATTTGAAAAAGAAAATATGCCTACCAATCAGATTTTATGTTCTTCATCAAAATATAAGTCACTAGAATAATGCTCCGGGCCACCTTTTCTTTTTTATTCTCGCTGCACCTTCATAGCTACCGGCTTCTTCTTAACGTAAAACCATGTGACAACAACCAAGGATCCATGATGTATTACTATTGTTGGACCAATACCCTGCAACCATTCATTTTATATACGCATTCAGTACCATCTGGTTTTGTGATCTTAGAATAATTAGATAATAATAATTGCACATATGTAATTTTTCACTAGAAAGGAATATCTAAACAATGCCCATGCTAGCTGCCAATTCAATTTTGTTATACATCATAACACAACAATGGATTTTTCACAAAATACATATAAGCAAAATTCACAAATCCAGGAAGCTAGCAAGAAGAATATCTAACATAATATAACAAATAAATTTATTTTAGATGCTTGGATAAAAACTCCCAAATGAAAATATCTCGTACAATAACAATATAACAACACAATTGACAATCAATTCAGTCAATACACTTAAAATCAAACTAGAATAATGTAATAAAAAAATTCATCATTTACCAAATCCTTCTTTGTTTCTTTTGACGAGACTCAACATATACGGCCACCTTCAAAATCAACACATAATTGCATCTCCTGATCTTGCGACTTGGCATAATGAAATTGTAGGTGCAAAACCAGGAGTGTAGGTGCAAATGGATACAAGAGTTCAAGAAAATACAGAAAAACAAGGCAGATCCCTACACACAACATTCCTGCTCAAATAAGTATACCATATGTAGAAAAAATATTACGCATAAAAAATTGCAGGAAACATACCTCATTTGAACCAAAACACTGAATCTCAACACGCCATATCATAGGAAACCACCTTTGAGTAACTATGAATATCAGAATGTAGAAACTGCAAATTTATTGATGAACCTTGGTTACCCTAGTAGATAGCCCTCTTTCTTAAGTATACATAGAACTTTGAGAATTTCAGATTGAGTTTGAAGGTTTAGATTTTGTATATTCATTTGATTCTAAACACCAAGCGAGAAACATGAAGTTTAGTTCATGCGTTAGAATGAAAAAAATGATTTACATAATACAATAAGATATACAACAATCAAGAAACACCTTATGCTATATCAACAACTCAAATTGATCCAACATGAAATCTCATACATGGTTATCTACTGAACATATATAGCAATCTGAAATCGAAAATTAGCAAGAAAATCAACAAAAGTGTGCCTTAACTAACACACACACACACACACACAATCACATACACTCCATAATCATAAACACGGTTTCTAATTTCAATTTGCTTAATCCCATGACATTAAATTCAATTTAAATAAACAACTACCAATTCACTAGATAGATAACAAAAATTCAGAAAAAGTTATTACACATACAATTTGTTATGGTTGAGGTGTCTACTTGGTAAAGAAATTCAAGAGTTCTGCAACAACACAATTAATTGATTTAGAGAGGGAGAAAAATAGAAATGTATGAAAACGAAATTTTCTGATGAGAACATTGCCTGAAAAAAGAAATCAGTTGGAACCCTAAAGCTCTTAACAGTCCAAAAAGAGCTATTCAAACACAGAATGAGACGATATTAAACTATTAATACTATACCTTACAAATTAACCACATCATTTCCATAGGCCTAACAAAATTAAAGGAAGAGACAAAACAACATCATTACTAACTTAAGTGTATTGTGAGAGCAATTTTAATGCAGTTTTTCTTCAATCATAAATAATCCATTCTTAACCTACAAATTTAAAGTTCAACACAACCCTAAGCCAAGAACAATTCTCATCTAACTCAAGGCTGCTGGAATTTTGCTTGTTTTTATAGTGAATTAAATCTTTGACCCCTACTCAAATATCACATTACCCCTATGCAGATGCTCAACGCTTCAATGCCTAAGTGATAAATTCATCATGAGACCATATTAAGAACTACATTTCAATTAAAACATTCATCAAAATCACAACTAAGTGTCAAGGGAAGGGTTTGCCTTAAGAAGGTCTTAAGGTGCAGTAAGAGAACTGAAGCGTGGACGACGGTGACACCGACCGCAAAAACACCAAATGCGCTAACTGAAATAACGCAGGCAAATCTCAAATCAAGGAATCACACAAGATTAAAAAAATCAAGAAATTAACAAAAAACACTCAAATCAACAGAAATACAAGAAAATTTTTATAATAAAATTCTTCGATAAAAAAATAATTATAATTGAAAAACTGGGTGTGAAGTTATAACCTGAAAAAGGGAAGAGGTGAGAAAGGAACAGCGAGGAATTGAACAAAGCTTCGATTGAGTAAACGGAACAAAGCTTTGAGGTGGAAGAGGTATGGCGAGGAACCGAACAAATATTTGAGGTGGAGAAAGCTTCCATTGAGATCGAATAGTGAGGAATCTAAACCGAACAAAGCTTTGAGGTGGAGAAAGCTTCGATTGAGTGTGGATTTTGAGGTTGAAGAGGGTTTGAGGGGAACAATGTCTTGCATGAACCGATTGAGGGAAGTTACGCAACGATGAGCTTCAGATGGTTTGTGTGAACCTATTGAGTGAAGAACCGATTGTGGGTTTGAGGTGATTGAGTAAGATTGGGTTCACATGGTGAGAACAATGTTTTGAGGGGAACAAAGTTAGGGGAAAGTGAGAGTGAAGAATAAAATTTGGTTTTTAGGTTTTGAAATTGTGAGAGGGAGATTGAAATTAAGAAAGTGGGAGTGACCAAATATTTGGGCAAAAAGCTCTAAGTGAAAGCGTGCTTGAAAGCCAAAAAAACTGCGACTGTTCGGCTTGCTAGTTGCAGCAGCCGTGCAAATGTCTACTCTGCGACAGTTCATAGATAGGGGTCGCAAAGGAAGTGTCGCAAAATGCTTTTTTTCTTGTAGTGCATGAGAAGAAACTGGTAGAAGCTAGAGAATGCTTGACTGATGTTTTTCTCTAATTTTGTGACAATCAATCTCCATGTGTTTGGTACGTTCATGAAAAACCTATATGTAAGGCACTTTGATTGTCATAAAAGAGTACAAGAAGCTTAGTACAAAAGACTTGTAAATCCTGAAGAAGCTAAAGTAACCACTGTAACTCACAAGTAGCAGAAGCAAAAGCTCTACACTTAGCTTCAGATGAAGATGTGGAAACAGTTATATGCTTTTTGGTTCTCCATGAAATAAGTGAATTGCCTAAAAAGAAGCATTGACCACAAATAGATCTTCTAGTATCAACACAGCCTGCCCAATATGCATCTCAGTAACCTTGTAAGTGTAGAGGAGAGTTTCTGGGGAAAAACAAGCCTCTTCCTGGACAACCTTTCAAGTATCTCAGAACTCTAAGTGCAACAAGGTGATGAGTTTGTGTAGGAGCATATAAAAATTGACTTAATTGCTATGTGATTCTCTCTGTTTCTTGCATGTATGATTTCTGTTAAAAATCAGGAAGGGATCGGATGTGTTATTTCATTCCTCATTGAAGAAATCTTGATGTTTAACATGGAATTTCAGGTTATTTTTAATGAGATAAAAATGAGTCAAAAATAATTTTTACGTGATGAAAGTGAAGCACCTGTCAGAATATATTGATGCTGAAAAACTATTGGTTTCAGAGGAGCATGCTGAAAAACATGCAGACTAGGGTTCCTTATCGACGAGTAGATTATAAGATTTGTGCACTCTCACAAGATTGCGAAAAACTTCCATCTAGTAAACAAATGTTGGCGCTGACTTTGACGTATGTTTTAAATTTAATATGTTTTTTTTGGGTGAATCATTTAGACAGCCTTTTCGCAGTATTCTGATATTGTAGCTACAAGGTCAAATTGGAAGATAGAGCTCAAGTGAAACCTCACATACCATTGATAAATGACCGAATATATAACACTAGATTAAAGTTTTAATTTACATGATTTTTGACTATAACAAGGTATATATGTTAAAATTGAATTTCCTTTAGTTTTTCAAACGAGTAGTATAGTTTTCATTTTTGAATTTGTTTGAAATTATATAAGTATTAAATTTTTCAGAATGACCACTGATATTACATAATGGTATTTGTAATATTTTTCAAAATTCTTAACAAGGATTTGTATTGGTTGGGGCAATTTCATATGGGAAACTATATTTGTTTATCTGAAGGAGAAAATAATCCAAAAAAGCAACCTACTTCATGTCGACTTTCTTATGTAGTTCCTCTAAATAAGGTAACCATCTGTCTTATAAAGTTACCTCCCTTAATATCACTTTTTATTCTGATGTTGAATCTGCTTTCATATTTACCTGTATTAATGTCGAATTACAATTTTCTTTTGCCGAAAGGTTGACGATGACAAGGACACACATTTTTTTTACCACAAATATAAGTATTGTGATGAATTTTATTTTCACACTTTTAAATTAAAATTGTAAAGTTCTGTGAGTAAACTATATTATGGTCATTTGTTTGGCTCCTTTTCTTTTGTTTCATCAATGCTCGACTGAATTGCTAAGTATAGATAAGATTAAAGGCAAGTACTCATTCTAATTAACATAGGATTCATGGTTTTCCTTTGAGAAAATTTTGGAACGGTTACCTCGATATTTATTTAATGGGTTATATATAGGCTTAATTACATATTCGGTCCCTTAACTTATTTGTTGTTTCCGATTTGGTCCCTTATCTTTAAAATTTTCCAATCTAGTCCCACATGTACACCTCCGTTACTACACTTGGTCCTTTCTGTCATTTGCCCGTTAGTCATGCACACGTGGCCAATCCCACGTGGCACGTATATAAGGGAAATTCTTAGATTAGAGAGAGAAGCTTACAGAATTAGAAAGAGGTTTTGATACTGAGAGAGAGAGAGAGAGAGAGGAACACAAACCCTTGAAGATTCAAAGAGCAATTCTAAGGAAGACGAAGTCGGAATCGAGGAAGACAAAGACGAAAAGTGCTGAACTAGACGATTTCGATGCTGATGCTTTCGTCGAGGTTAGTTTTCTTCAACTTTTCAAAAACTAGGGTTTAGGGCTTTTTCGAAAAGTGGTTTTGGTATCTGGTTTTGACTGTTTTCTAGTATAGGGGTTTTCGTATCTTGGTTTAGGGTTTTTTTTTTTAGTTGTTGAAATCTGGAAAACTCACTAAATATCAAATTTTTAGGGTTTGTTAGAATAGTCTTTATCTGTATCATCAATTTCTTCTGTTAATCTGTCTCAAGTTTGTATCTAAAAATGTGGATTTATGCTTTATGTTGTTAATTTCTTCATTTTTGAAAACACACTAATTAGGGTTAGGATTTTCGAATTGTAGGCTGAGGATGGTAGATTTGTCCTTGTGCTACACCATGGAGGGGCTTTTGTTGAGTTTAACCATAATGCCTATGATGGTATTGAATTTGTGTTGGAGTTTGAACCTGACTACTAGGCATATTTTTCCATCTTATCAACCACAAAACGTTTAGGATACCCAATGGTTAAGAGTCTTTGGTACTATGATCCTTCATTAGTGGATGAAATGGTTCGTTTGAGGAATGACATGGGTTGAAGAAGGATGAAATTCATAGCTGAGGAAAATGGTAGGGTTCGCTTATATGTATAACACACTATATGTTCACCTGAATTTGGTTACATGAATCCCTTGATTGAGTACCCTTTAGGACATGTCCCTCCTCATGGTGCAGCTGCAGCTGAAGTGGAAGATGATGTATTTAAGGAGGATAATGTGGGCCCTGATGTTGGTGTTGTGTTTGGTGAGATAGAAGATGATGAAATTGAGGAGGATAATGGGGGAAATGGTGTAGATGAGGTGGAAGAAGTTAATGTGGAGAATGTGGGCCCCGATGTTGGTGTTGTGTTTGCTCAGATGGAAGAAAATGAGGTCGAAAATGTGGGACCAGAAATGGGGCCTGAATTTGCTGAGGTGGAAGTTTAGTTGGATGGTGGGGACAATGATAAAGGTGTTGGTAGTGGGGATACATAGAATGTTGAGGTGGGGACCACTGAGAGAAATGAGGATATTTTTGAGGAGCAAGTGAGGTTAATGAGGGGCCCACCAGTGGTGCTTTTGTGAAAGATCTGGATGGGGCTTTGAATGGGGGGAGTAATGTAGTTAATGAGAGAGGGTCTAGGGAAGAACTTAATGAAAATGGGGATGGTGAACCACATGGACTAGATGCAGAATTCAGGAATGGGCTAGATGATTTACTGGATGGTAATGGGTCATGCGTGAAAGTGTGGAGAAAGAGGACAATGCACTTGATATACATTTTGAGGGGCATTTAGATGAAGAAATAGGGTTGAAAGATAAATTTGGAAATTTTAATATTGATGTGGGTGAACCTACTTTGAACCAGTTTGAAGAAGTTAATGTGGATGAAGATGTGGTTGTTGGAGAGGCTGTTACAGAAACTGAACCTGTTGCAGATGTTGTAAGTGAACAACTGCAGAGTGAAGCAGGAGATAAAGGGAAAGGAAAGGAAGCAAGTGGTTCTACTTCTAAGCCTAAGAGAAAGAGAGGAAGACCAACAAATAAAAAACAAGTTCGGAATGAATCTGTATTTGACAAGGTAATCAAAACCGGACTGGACATTAAACCGGTGTAGGTATGGGTTTAAGGTTTTTGGGTTCAACCGAGGTTGGACCGGAGTTAATTAAAAAGCATTTTTTTATTATTTTAGTATAATTTCCTAATAAAAAATATATTTTTTATTATATATAGTAACAACTAAATTTTTTTTTAAAAAAAAGAATGTAAAGTATATTCTGTTAAGCAAAAAAATATTATAAAAACCTGATTTCTTTTTTACATAAAAATTATAATTTTTTTTTAAGGATGCGACATACCTAATCCAAAATATTAATTCACATACACCTAGATTTAAAAAAAATAAACACCTACATCTAAAGTATTTTTAAAAATAAAATCTTCTTGGACTTCCTTTATAAGCCCAAATGCCAATCCATCAACTAACCCTAGATTATTAATCTGCATCTTCATGAGTAGCAGCCACCGCTACCTCTTCATCTCTCACCCTAGAAAACTCATACTCCCATATGGGCACCAATCTTCTTCTTCTTCCTTCCTCCAATTTCTCCAACACAATCACCTATCATTACTACTTATTGAAAACCGCCCCAAGAAAAATCTCCCTCATTTCTCTTCTCTTTTCCATGTTTATCTTTTTCTTTGTACCTTTTTGAAATCAAAAGATTCATTTGTTAATTTACTTGATCTGTTTAATGTTTAAGAAAGTTCTAGGATTCTTCAATTTGTTGTTCCTTTAAGATTAGGAATTCTTCAATAATAAATTAAAAAGAAAATAAAAAAATAAAAATTTGGTCTAACCTCGAAACCGGCCTAACTTCGGTTTTACCAGTTTTCCGGTTTCCTTATCGGTTTAATGGCAGTCCGGCTTTTCGGGTCTACCGGACCGGAGTTTGGTCCGGTTCCCGGTTCAACCGGTTGGATCGGTCGGTTCGGTCCGATTTTGACTACCATGGTGTTTGATGATGAGGTTTTACCTGAGCAGTTAAATAGTGAGATTGGTGAGTCTAGTAGAGGCAAGGAGAGAGGATTTAGTGAAGATGAGGAATATAACACTGATGACCTAGATAGTGGTTGTGAAACTGATGAGGAAGATGAGGATGAGAGGCATAAAAAGACTAAATTTCCTACCTTCAAACTTCCTGACAACATGAGAGATTACAAGTGGGAAGTAGGAACTTATTTTTTGTCTAAAGAGGATTTTCAGGATGCCATTAGAACATATGCTGTTCATTCTAGAAGGGAGTTGAAGTTCATAAAAAATGATAAGGTTAGGGTTAGGGTTGCATGTAAGAAAACTTGTAGGTGGATGGCTTTTTTTTTAGCAAAAATACCTAATGAGGAAACTTGTCAACTAAGGAAGGTAGGAAAGCATAACTGTAGCAGGGGACACAAACTTAGGATTATGAATGCAAAGTGGTTGGGACCTAAGCTGCATAATAGGGTGAAAGAGAGTCCATATCTGAAGTTGACTACTATAGAGGAGAGATCACAGTTGAAATGGGGTATTCAAGTTGGTCCAAGTAAAGCATACGAAGCAAGAGGGATTGCAAAAGACTTGGTTGATGGGTCATTCAGGCAGCAATATATCAGAATCTATGACTATACCCATGAGTTAATGAGGTCTAATCCTCATTCAACTATAAGAGTGAATACTCAACCTTTTTAGGGAAGTGAAGAACAACTAGAAGTGCCTGGTGCTGTTTTATGTCGACATTTTCAGAGAATGTATATATGTTTCAAAGCTTGCAAGGAGAGCTTCTTCAAATGTAAGCCAATTATTGGGTTGGATGGATGTTTCTTAAAGGGTTACTATGGGGGCCAACTGTTAGCTGTCATTGGAAGAGACGCAAATGATCAAATGATGCCAATAGCATTTGCTGTAGTTGAAGGAGAAACAAAGGAGTCATGGGCTTGGTTTTTGGATCAGCAAAAGGTAAACCTTTTATCATTATTTATCAAATTAAGTTCATAATTTTACTTACTGATATATCATTATTTATCATTATTTAGTTACTGATATATAATGTGTTTTGTAGGGACTTTTGCCAGCTATTACTGAATTGCTAGGTGATGTAGATCAAAGGTTTTGTGTGAGACATCTATACAACAACTTTAGGAAGAAGTTTCCTGGCAAAAGAAAGAAGGAGTTGATGTGGAGAGCTGCTAAGGTAACTTACTCAAATGCCTTTGATGTTGCAATGAATGAGATCAGAAAGATAAGTAAGATTGCATATGAATATCTGAAGTTGATCCCTGCTAAGCATTGGAGTAAGTCCAAGTTCATTTCTGGGCCACTCTGTGATACCCTTGTAAATAACATGTCAGAGGCTTTTAACTCAACAATTGTCATCCCTAGAGGAAAGCCAATTGTAACTATGTGTGAGGACATCAAGATTTACATGATGGAAAGGTGGGAAGCAAATAGGCAGAGGATTGCTAGGTATGAGGATGTAGTTCTTCCAAACATAAAAAAAAAACTTGCAAGGGAATCTGCTAACACCAATAATTGGTTGGCTAGGTATGTCACTTTTTGTCCATCTATTTTTTTTTTAAATTAATTTTTTTTGGCTTGGTTTTCTAGACTTTATAAATTATCAAGTGATTAATGTAACAACCCGTTTTTCACTATATTTATTTTTTATTTATATACGTGTGTTTATATATGCTCGTATATGATTAATTGTCTTTGGGTGCTTTTTGATGGGTTTTCGTGTTTGAAGGGTATTTTGGTCAGTTTGTGAGCAAGGGTAAATTAGTAATTTTACTGTGAGAATTATTTTTAGTGTGTTAAGTGGGAATTATATTTTTTACCAAGTTTCTAGTCGGTTGTGGTAATTAGTTAAGAGTCGGTAACTATTCGATAACTTTTAACTGTAAGTGGGTAGAAACTTTATAAATTGGTTAGTGAGTGTTTTGAGCCCATTAAGACATGAAGGGTTAAGCCCATTAGTGAGGAGCCTATTTAAACCTTAGTCATTGTGGAATATTAGGTCACTTAGAATCATTTGTTCATTTTCACAAAAGCTTTGGAGAGAGGTCGAGAGAGAAAGTGCTAGAGGAAGAGAAAAAGGGTTTTGAAGAGAGAAGAACTTGGAGAGCAGGAAGAGGGTAGCGATTCAAGGGATTGGAGTTAAAGTGAAGCATTAACTTAGCTTTGTGAAGATTAGAGGTAAGGGGGCTAGTATTCTCTCATAATCTTTGTATAATCTCTTTTCTACTTAAAACCCATAAGTGCTTATTTGTGAAAAGTGATTGTTGTGAATTTAATTGGTGAAATTCGTGTTTATGCTTTGATGTAATGTTTGGGTGTGTGAATTTGATGATAATTAAGTTGTTGATGATGAAATTACAGGCTAAATTATATATATATATATATATATATATGCATACTTTGTATTTTTACTCAAAAATTGGTGGAGTATGATATTGTTGTTGATGGATTGTTGATGAATTCATGTTTAATTGATGTTGTTGTTGTTATGAGATGTTGTTGTTGATGATTGAAACTTTGGGTAATCATAATTATAGAGATGTGGTGTGAATTTGTGTGGTCTCTGAAAGTTTTACAAAAATGGGTCAAATGGTGAATTGTGATGGAATGATGTTTTAGTTCAAATTCTATATGGATTTGAGTGTCTTTTTATGTTTATAAACGTTTGGACAAACATTGGGAACAAATGTGGGCATTGGCGATTCAAAATTGGGATTTTTGAGTGAAAATTGATTTTTACCTGAGAGCTAACTGTCATAGCTCGCCATGGTGAGCAAATTGGTGGCCATGGCGAGTGATGAAATGTCCATCTCGCCATGGTGAGTGATTTGGTGGCCATGGAGAGTTGCTCAGTACATCAACTCATGTTTTGGTCGTTTTAGGGTTTTGGGGGTCGATCCGAGTTTTCTAAAATGCTTCTTTCAACATGTTTAACTACTGTTTTCACTTGTTAATCTACTGGAACATCATATGGATTTGGATTAACTTGATTTTGTGATTTGAACTTAACTTTTGAAAAATATTCAAGAACGTCGATTTTTCCGAAACTTGTTTTTCTTAAGGAAAATGGGTGGGGTTAAGGTTGTATACTTATTTTATGATTTCTAAGTGTGGTTGTGATTGGTTTCATTGAATTTTAACTTGTTTTGCTTGAAAATGGAATTCTTTTGGAAATGTGACAAAGAGAGAGAGAAACTTTGTGATTTTATCGTAGTTTGTTAGTGAAACGCACTGATGAGTCAATAATGAGTCATTAATTAGTATTTTTTATATAATATTTAAGTTTATTTTATTTAGATTTAATATGTTTTATTTCCTTTTTAGAGCTATTTTACTTCAATTGCAAGTTATTTTATTTTAGGAACAAATATTTCAAAAATTGCGTCTTGGAGCAAAAGAAAGGTGATTTGGAGCTGATTCGTGCCAAAAATATGAAGATTCCGGACAATTTTATCAGGCATGGCCGTGCCTAGCAATGACATGGTCGTGCCTGCAGCTTTCAAGCTAGCCTCACAAGTCAGAGACACAGGCACGACCCGTGCCTCCAGTGGCATGGCCGTGCCAACCCTCCAAACTGCTTTTTGTTGCTTTTCTTCTTGTACAAGCTGCCTATTTTAGTTTTGACCTAAAGCCCATGGTTTCTTGTGGAACATTCTATTGATGTATTTCTTGGGGCTTAAGTAGTTGTAGACTATAAATAGAGTAGCTAGCAATCACAACAATTCATCTTTTGTTCTTGGAATTCAATAGTGACAATTGTCTTTCTTAATAAAAGTTCGTTCTTTTATTTTCTTGTTATTTTATTTATGTTCTTCTTCTCTTTTATGTCTACGATGTGTAACACCCCTTTATCCCAAACTTAATAATAATAATAATAAATAATAAATAATCAGAGTTAAACACGAACGAGCATGTCACACTACTTTTCAAAATTTCTTAAATAGGATAAAATACTATTTAATTAAAACAACTTGATAAAATATCAAAACATAACAGCGGAATAGTTTTCAGATCATTAACATCGTAAACATCCAA
>Ga0315913_1003329_pt1 | contig 19260 bp, 10 predicted proteins | sample MpolsnodulesMG_FD_207736 | JGI IMG/M metagenome (GOLD analysis project Ga0315913, IMG submission 207736) | Medicago polymorpha root nodule microbial communities from Los Angeles, California, United States - small nodules | ecosystem: Host-associated > Plants > Roots > Nodule | place: USA... | reverse complement strand
AATTAGAATTTAAAGGGAGAATAAGTAGCATTTATAGACAGAATAATTTGTTTTATTTTCTGGCTAGACTAGCACTCTGCCTACAGTCACTTGTATTCTATAAATACCTCCTATGTACTGTTTTACAAATCAATGAAATATAGAGCATATTTCAATAAATTGAAAGTAATTTTTGTCCCCATAAAAGTTCATACATTTTGAATCTAACAAAGTAAAGGTAGTATATTTTTTGTCCCCCACTACTCTCTTGTCAGAGACTAAAAGCACACAATTTTTGCATGTTTTTGGGACTAAAAAATATAGTTTAGAGGAACTAAAATCAACATGTTGCTGATTTTATAGGGGCCAAAAACATTTAACTCTGAAAACAATTGAAATAAAGAACACCAAAAGGACACATCAATACACTAGATATCACACGAATTGGGGACAATATATGGAGTGCAGTGCTTTTTTTCCTTCCATCCCTGTCTCTTGCCCTCTACCACTCTCTTCCATGTGTCAGATTAGATATCAAAAGGACACCAAAAGGACACATCAATACACTAGATATCACACGAATTGGGGACAATATATGGAGTGCAGTGCTTTTTTTCCTTCCATCCCTGTCTCTTGCCCTCTACCACTTCTTCCATGTGTCAGATTATTGTACACCAAAGATGTGATGTATGCCTCACAAGACGACCATGTACTAAACCACACCCATGGTGTGTAGCACAGAAGCAGAGGGTTAAACAAAGAACAAATAAAAAAAAAAATCTTCCAAACATAGGCTCTAATATACAGGGTAAACGTAGTCATTTTTGAAGAACAGGTGTATTCTACCTCACATTCAATAAAGATGCACCCACATCCATAACATAAAATACAAACTAAGAGAAAGAATATATGAGATGCCAACAGATTATTATGCCAGACTACATGAGATAGGTGTATGTTATGCTGAGGACAGAGGAAAAGGCCTTGGTACCTGCAGAGGAAAAAGGTTCTCTCCAGGAAGTTTTTCATCAAATACCTGATAAAAAAACGAGGCCACAAAAAGTTAAAAGGATACAAACATGGGATTTTAAACAGAAAAAAAAGATTAATTATGAAAACCGATGAACATACCAAACCATCTATATCAATCACATCGTCTTTTAGAACACCTATCATCACTCGGTGTAAAAGGTTCCCACCATTATTTGCCTGTCCAATTTCACTCTCTTTCTCCCACTGCTTTCGTGCAATTGTAGCTCTCAACTCTTTTGCCAGGTCCTTTTCTCCTCCATCAATCATAGATGCATTGCCTTTTGCCATATGTGAAGTGGATGTAGATGTGGATGCCTCACCTACAACCTCCCCATGTCGTTTGTCTAACGGAAATAAATCATCCAAGTAGGCATCCCCTGGAGGGTCACTAAATTTACTCAGCCCATTTCCTTCCGCAGGGTGAAGCATCTTCATTGCCTTCAGATTGCAACCAGACAAATTTAAAATAGTATCTTTCAAAAAAGAAAAACATGTTTTCTAGAAGAGTTATAGCATCAATACTTAAAACAGTGAAGCTTTAAGCAACACCTCAGTGGACTCGATCCAATCTCGTGTCTAAGGGTTGCAGAAAATCTTGTCACATATATCGGGTAAAGAACTACCCAAAGTATTGCTCAGAAGTACTTAATGATTTTATAACTCAATTTCAAAATGAACAAAATAAAAATTGATGTCTACAAATTTGATTCTCTAAAATGGTGGACAATATCAACAAAAGGGTAAGCAAGTTCAACTAAAAAAATGCATGCCAGAAACTCATCTAAGGTGATTCTCTCATTTAAGAAGAACCGAGAGGCATAGTTGCACAAAAGGGATCAAAATGAAGACAATCCAATTTAAAACGAGAAGAAAAGGACTCAAAAATTAGGAGAAACAATTAAAAGGACCATACTCTAAATGGATTTATTGTAAATTTGGTTTCGAATAGAGCAAAAGTGTATCATTTGATCTCACTTAATGGGGCAAGGCTTGGTTTATCATATTATATATATTACATGTGTGTGTGTGTGACAATAAAACAAAATAATCAATAATAACCAAGTCAATAACCCATTTGGGTTGGTCAGGTGGTGTTGGCTTGAAACCTTGGAGTGAGCTCCTCTCAAGGTCTCAGGTTCGATTCTCATTGGTGCCAATTCCGGTGGGCTAGTTTAGCTTATTCCAAAAAATAAAAAAATAATAACCAAGTCAATAATCAACAAATCTTTCAATCAGCCATAACAAATATGAAATACTTTACCTTTGAGGGACCTTTATCGAGACCTCTTGGTCCAAAACCAAATGATTTTCCTCCAACCTTATTAGTCATTCCTCTTGACTGTGGTGATCCAACTTCTCCGTTCATCACGACTTCAGTGTTTGAAATTTCATGATTACCAGTTGGCTCAGAGCTACCCATTTCTCCATCAGAAGAGGGTTTGCTAGAACCAATTTGTTGAACGGGCTTCTCGTGAATGGCTAAGGTAAGAACCTCATCCGATGGGACATCATCAGCCTTTTCTGTTCTTTCGTTGGGAAAATTAGAATCCGAAGCATTTCCATCTTGAGATCTGCTGCTTTCAGCAGCCGCAGTGCCCTACAATATGCAAATTAAAGTTGAGAGTGTACTAAAATTACATTCAATTACTCCCAGTATCTACATTTATTGCTTATGGTTAGTTTCAATTAATGAAATTATCAGCAGTGGCGTTGCCAGGACCCTAGGTTAGGGGGTTCAACCTTTTGAACTTTAATCAATAATTATAATATATATAAAAATAAAGATTATCCTAACAAGTTTTAAAAATTGTTAAGAAAATTAAAAGTAGCAGTTTTTCATTGGAAACAAGTTTTAAACATTTAAAAAGTGTCCTTAGAGCACTTTTCACCACATTCCAACATAATATTTCTATTTTAGTTCTTTAATCAAAGCCCTAAGAGCCAATTTAGGTGGGCTAGTTTACCTTCTTCAAAGAGCACTCTTTATCACTCTAAAGATAATATATATTTAAAAAATTATGCACATACTCTACAATTGTCTTCAATGCGATTTCATGTTATGAGATTGTTGAATAAATATTTCATCATTTTAAAACATATACTTCTGATTTTATTAATGGATAAGTTATATTATTTAATTTAAACATGCATGACAAATAAATTAAGGTAAACACTCCGACACCCCTAGAGTTTTGTTGGTTATGTACCCATCATACAACCATTCAATGTTATATTATATTTTATATTTATTTTGTTATTTAAAAATAAATTCAAATTTTTGGTAAATTTTATGTACGGTCTACCGATACACAAAGAAATTTCAAGTTATTTAAAAATTCACCTTAAATTAATTACAAAAAAACTATAATATTCCCTCTAATCCTTATTACAAGGAAAAAAACACCAATATCAATGAACCTATTAATTCAAATACTAGCAAACACTACTCCACTTACGCTGGAATAATAATGGATGCATAGCCAGCAACTCATATGTTCTATTTCTCTTACATTTTAAATTCAAACACTAGCAAACACAACTCTTGGAAATATAGACATGTACAGCAGGTTAAAGCAGTAAAACAGTTGCAGTGCGGTAGGTTTTGTAAGGTGAGTTTGACTAAATTTGGGTGCAAAGTGAAATAGTGAGGGGATTCAAAATGATAAAAACTACATGCTTATTGGTTCAAATTTATAAAATCCAGGGGATGCAGTTGCAACCCCTCAAGTGTACGTGGCTCCGCCACTGATTATCAGCCCCAGTAGAAAAGAGAAAATGGAAGTCCTTATAGCTCCCCACCAACACTGACCTCTTTCTGCACAGAAGAGTTTTCACCTGCAAGCTTATGATCACCATCAGAAGCTTTTCCGTTTGTAGAAGCACCTTCCTCTATATTTCTGCAAGAGGTAGCACCATTCAACTAAAAAACTGTAGCAATTACAGAGCTAAAACCAAATGGCAGTATACAATAATTCAAAAAAATAAATAAATAATCTGGCAGTATATATATCAAAAACTAATTAATCTTCCATTTCTTGAATTAGAGAAAATTTCTCTTCAAAGTGACCACCAGTAGTTGGCAGATATACTACAAACCCACAGTGGAAAACTAATAAAACATGCATAATATGATCCACGTTACTTTTCCCCCATTCTTCTCAAAGAATTATAAGACAAAATAGAAGTTTATGAGTATGAGATTTCAGGGAAACTGACAACTTGATTATGCATTAGATATGAAAAATCATTTTGACCCCACTGTCGTGTTAATATTCGTTATTTATAAAGTAGTCTAGGTATAACTAACTGAGACAATTATGTAGCTAACACAGACAGATACAGGACAGCTAGGCAAGTGTAAATAAAGGGTACAACCAGAAGTAGTACACGAGAAGTGGTAATCTCTATTCTCTTGCAGTGAGCAGCTACCCATTGAGGAATGTCGATGCAAAAAACTATTATGTCAAGCTATCTGCTATAGGGGATGAAACCAAAGTAGTTCTTGGGGTTCATTGGGAAAATGAGAAAAGCAGGATTACACACACACACAAACAAAGTCAGGGTATTCCCATAGTCATGGATGTGAGAGACAAACCCCTTGGATAGGGGTGATTGTTAAAGCCCTATCCAATCAGTCTATTAGAGAATGACTACCGTAAGAAAAGGCCGAGTGATACATAATGCTCACTTACAAGCTCGTGAGGTGAGGATTTCCCAAGCCTTATAAGGACTAATTTTTCCATATCTCTGATTCGCTAGGTAATGTGGGATTTCAACAAACCCCCTCATGCTCAGAACTGGACAATTTGAAGCACGGACAAGATGCGGCTGGCCCAATAATACAGATCTTAGCACAACTCGTTATGCCCAAGATTGAACATCAGGAATATGGACAAATATGGGTGGCCTATTAACAAATCTATGATAGACTCTGATAGCACCTTAAATATTAAGTATATCTAACTCAACTCTAAAAGCTAGTTCAAAAGGTAAAGATTGTCCAAGCCTTTATAATGACTAATTTGGCCATACCTCTAGTCAATATGGGTACTCAACACACACCCTAACACTTACAAATGAAGCATGGACAGAAATAGGTGGCCTTACAGAGATCTTAATGTCCAAAATAGGTAGGAGGGAAACATCACTTATTATGAGTACACTTTCAATAGAATGATGTGATCTGACAGGTGTCAAATCACGAAGTTAAACGAAATACTTATATATGGTTTGGTTCAACTAATATAAATAACATACTATGACAACGGCATCCCAGACTGTCTACCTTAATGTTCCACTATGACGAAGAGAAGACTGCAGGGCCCGTCTGCAGTTTTGAATCCAAGGGTGAGACAACAGTGTTTTAGCATCAGGCCTTTGTCTAGCATCCTGACATGTGCAACAAAAAGAATCAAAATAGGATATTATTACAAACAAAAAAAAGGTGAAAATAAATTATCGGTTAATGACTTAAGCTCCAGCATATCTGCTACTTTCAATTATTACAAAAAAAAATCACTTTGTTCATATAATTCCCTTAAAAATTTAAATTATACAGTCATACAAGTGTGTGACCATAGCAGAGCCAGTAATTAAGAAACGGTTGGTGTACACAAACATAAACACAAAATAGGATAATAGTATTTTAGTGAATTTTCATTTGTCGCAACCTAGTATTACTAGAAATAGTATTACCGTAATGATAGTGGCCCAAATTTTTTGGAAATTATCCTCATTTCCCTTCTTCTGTCAAAAAAAAAAAATCCTCATTTCCCTTCTTTTTCTCCAATCATTCAAATGACCAAGCAATTCGGTAACAGTCCAGTGGCAGAACAAGTTATGTAACTATGAAAACCAATCTAAAATATTGTGCAGAATTATGCCCACATAACAATTCCTAATTCCATTTTGGAAGATCCGTATTGTAAAAATCAGTTCTCTTTCTTAACTATTGTGCAATTAATGAATAATCTAACCATATATGGTAGAAACAAAATTCTTAAGGGTAAGTAATATAACATCTTTCAAGTTTTTATTTGTTATATATAGAGATAGAGTCTAGTACAGGAAAAAAAAAAAAAATCCTTATGCTGACAGCAACATCGACCAATGTCAGATCGTGGATGAGGGTTGGGAACAAACTCCAAGATAGACGGAGAGAATACACCAATAGAAGTTATACACAACCACAACGGCATCCAAGTAAAAGACATCATGTTCATTAAGAAACATTTTCCCATCAACGGCTGATATTCAGTTTACCTTCTTAAAGCATTGATGCAGAAAATCAGTAATGTCAGGCGAAAGGCTATCAGGAATTGGAGGATTGTCATCCTGAGAGAAAATTCAAGAGACACAGATCAAATTATAATTGTGTAATTGAGCATATTAAGATTGCATGCTAGCAAAAATTGTTCCGATTATGAACTCGGTAGTTGTGCAATCAAGTGCAAATATCATTATCTAGACAATTCTAAAAGAAACCCAGGTCTAAAGAACCTTCATAGATTGAGGAAACAGTGAATGATGGCACATAAACAAACCTGGACAATACGGAAAAGAGCCGGCATAGGTTGCAAATCATAATAAGGAGGCACACATGTAAGAAGTTCGATAACTGTACAGCCAACACTCCAAATGTCAGAAGCTGCACAAACTCCAGACATTTCTATAACCTGAAAAACCAAACCAAAAGAGATAAGGAACACAGTACATCTGGGATCAAAAGAAAATTTCTCCTAAAAAACACAAACTGAACAGTGAGGCAAAGTTGCTAAAAACTGCAACAGAGTAATCTAATATCTTCGCATACCAGTCTGGTCTTAGAAGAGAATTTAGAAACTATAATGGTCACAAGCTCTAACCAAATGATTTAGCGGAATAATATCATAATATTAATACCTCCGGTGCCATCCAGTATGGTGTTCCAACAACTGAATGAGTATTAACATCAGCTTCTGTTAATTTTGTTGCAACGCCAAAATCAGCAAGTTTGACAAGACCCTGAAAGCATAAATGACGAAATTAAAGCAAATTTTCTAGATGAATCTAGAACAAAGAAACAAAAAGAAAAAAAAAACAAGATACAGTAATGCAAACATAAACGCAGTTTATGTTTAAAAAGAGACTTGAATAAAAGGGAACCTGTGGTGACACTGTAATGCAGACATAAAGTAGTAGATATTTTTCCACTGTTTAGTTTGTTTTTTTAGGAGAAATTTTCGTATTATCCCAGATGTACTGTTTTTGTTCCACAATATTTTCCCATGGTTTTCATTAAAACTGCATGGGAAAATATCGTAGAACAGCGGGTGACGTGAAAGGAAACCTGTGGTGCACTGTAATGCAAACATAACGCAGAGTGACGAAAAAATTTGTTCATTAATGAATAATTTATCACAGATGATTAAAAATGCTGATGTATAAGAAATCCTCAACAAAGACAACAAAAGGAGACAAAACAGACACAAAATAGTGCATTCATAAAAGAAAGTAAAAAATGGTAACTCTCCATCCGTGCTGTTTTATTTTTCTTTTCACACTTTATGGAGAATGCATTATGCTCCACGTTCCTAGTAATTAGCTGATGTTTGTATTAAAACATATACACGCCATTCTGAATTTAATGCAAAATGCTTAAGAGTGATAATAATGCTCAAAACAACGCAAGGCATGGACTCCTTCCTTTTGTCATCTATTTTCTATCTGCGTTTATTTTTAGCTATAAAGGATAAACCAAATATCAACACAAACAAGATACAGTAAAGAAGCATATAAGTAATTAAAACAAAAAACAAAAGTTAATGCAGCAAATAATGAAACAGAAAGGCAGGGATTATACAAAATGTACTTTTCACATAAAGATTCAAAATTCAATTACACACTGAAAATCCACACTCTAGAGCTCAACATGGCTACACGGTGATTTTAGATTACTAAAAACAACCATCTATTACATCCAGATGAAACACAGTTAATCAAGTCCAAAAATAAAAGGATGAATTGTTTGATGAAAAACTAACCTATGAACAGATATACCTTAACATAGCGACGAAATCAATTTGCACATAAGCAACCACTAAAGTTTCTAAAATACAAAGCTCAAGTATGCAATAGGACCATAAAAAATTTACCTCTTTGGTTGTCAATATATTTGCACCCTTAATATCCCGATGGATAACACCTTGCTCATGTAGGTACACCAAGCCTTCCAACACCTTTCACGTTATAAAATACTTTTAGCATGAAATTCAAAAATAGCCAAATCTTAGAAAGACTTTTAGCACAAACAGTTAAGCCTACAAACCTGGGCAATATAAACTGCAACCAACGATTCTGGAAAGGGTCCAAATTTATTTGGCTTGATAATATTTGCAAGTGAGCCATTCTCAACATACCTATGAATTTGCAAACAATGTGAAGCAAAATCAATTAACTACTCTAAACACCCTCCTTCAAATGATCCCACGATTAAATCTTCCAACATTGAGAAAGAGTTGAGCTCACTTACTCAAGAATTATGTGCAGGTGACTCTTTGTCTTCAAAGACCCAAGATATTTTACAATGTTTTTGTGATTCAAATTCTGCAAAATAATAATCATTTAAAAAATCACGATATCATATAATAAGTTTACCAATTCCACCAATGCTCAAAATCCCAAACTTTTCAGAATTGTTCCAATCCAAGACTAAGACAATAAATTATTGATTATTACAGCATCAGCAGACATGGAAAAGTAGCGTTGTTGTCAATCACGGGGCACTACCTAGCATCATGGCACCTAACCACTGAAACCATCACATCACGTCACGTTTTAACAGTTGTGGTGGTCACGGCCAATCACAGCCATTGTGGCCATTACACTCTGTTCAGATATTGAAAAGTTGTGACTATTTAGTTTTAACTTCACTATTTATTGTATTGATTGATCTTCCTTATTAATTAGGGATAGGGATTAACTAGGAGACTCCTACCCATATAAATGTACATTCTCCCCACATAATATGATATGATAAACATATTTTCAGTCTTAAGACACTATGAAAATGCAAAAGAACCCAACTTTGCCCCTAGTGTTATACACCAGGTCCGTTTTAGATTTCATCGGATCAGGTTAAAAACATGTAGCTTTTATGCCAAAACCAACTCAATCCAGTGGTAAGCGGGTTGGTTGAGGGGGTCGGGTCATAAGACCTAACTTTTTTAGTTCAAAAAATAAATAATTAAATGAGATTCTATTTTATGATAATTCCAACACTTGACTAAATTCCACAAATTAAAATTTTAGCACTTGAACTTAACTAAAACACTTCTAGATCAACACATAAAAGTCTTAAACTACATTGACAAAAATTTATTAAAAATGGGTCGGGTTTGCGAGATTGAAAACATAACCCCCATTATCCGAACCAAACCATTTTGGGTTTGGTCGGGTTGATTCAGGTTCTACCCAAACAATTAAAAAAAAACACTTCAGATTGGGTTGGATTGCCCCTACTGTCTATGGTTTCCCACCCTCTTTTGAAGAATTTTGTGATTCCGCAAGCAAGTTCATGGCACAAATTTTGAAGAATTGTGTATAGTGCATAAGAATTTGATCTTTGAAGAACTGTGTATAGTGCATAAGAATTTGATTTTCGAAGCATGTGTGTTAGACAGCGACAGCAACAACAAAGCCTTTCCCCACGGTATGGCTAGCTACATGGACCAATCGATGTTATAAAGCCCTTTGGTGAATTTAGACCACTTAGATTGAAATCATATATGCTAGAATATCTAAAAAATATATTGCCATGTCATTATTCTATCATAAAATATCTTAGAGTATCTCTGAGAATTAGTTTCTATCTTTCTTTATTTTCATTATTGTTTTCTGTATTAATAAGGATTAAGAGTCAAGCATTAAGAATTCGAGCAATGACTTTTTTTTGTAGAGTGCTCTGTCTCTACAATAACATCCAACACATCATTCACGTCAATATTAATATAGTTTTAAGAGTGCTTTTTAATGCAAGAACAGCTGTATCATGTCATTTGAAATCGTTGCCTAAAGCTTCAGCCACAATATATCCATAGGAGGAATAGAGCAAATAAAACCCTGAGAGCTATCAAGCAAAAGAAAAATTAACTGATAATGTACTGCAAATCTAACATTTGAGGAAAAGAATTACCTTTAACAAATCAATTTCTTGCTATAAACATTGAGTCGTCCATCCAATATTAGCATAGTCACAGGTAAACAGCACCCGAATTAGTAGTTAAAAAATTGCATTAAAAAAAAAACAACAATAAAGAGGCGTTACAGTCTAGAAGAAACGCTAATGAGTTTGCTAGTTGTTTTATCTGTTGCAAATATATTTTGGGAATTTAAGTGTGCTTCAAAAAGCCCAACATAAAAAGTAACGAACTAACAAAGAGCAGTATAAGTGGAATAACCTACGACACTAATGATGATATTTTCATGGAATCAATCTCCCGCAAATAACTCCAAAAACTAACCAAAGTTGGGATTTGCAGACCCTAAAACTGTAGGGTTTTCAAATTTCATACGATTTGCACATAACTTCCTAGTAATCCCGCTTTAATCACACAATTATTGGTGTGTCCCATTTCAATTGGAACCAAAATTAACTCCACCAAGGATGCCATCAAGACCTAATCATTTATAATTAATAGCTACCGTAAAATTTTAAAAGAAAACGGATGATACCATGATAATGTTGAGATCCTCCTGAGCAATATTCTCCAAAGAAACTTGTTTAATTGCAACAAAATCTCCATTCTCCAAGTCCAAACCTTTGTAAACTCGACCATAAGCTCCTTTCCCGATCTCATCTCCCAGCATCTGCTCCAAAGCTCACATGTAAACAAAGCAATCAGCCATCAAAAAATCAAGCTATCAAACAAGTCAATTCCATATGCAACTTAAAAAGAAAAAAAGTTGCAAATGATACTCATATACGTGAATTAGAAATACAATACGTCTAAGTGCATTCCCTCTGCACACTCTCCAACACTTAAAATGTTCAATTTAAAAAATCAATCAACAATAATAAAAATCACTTGTAAAAAAAAACAATGATAATAATCAAAATAAAAGACGTTTAACACGCGTTCGTCCAAAAAACATTTAACTTGCTTTCGTCCAAAAAACATTTAACACTCGATTACGCAATTGAAAAAAATAAATAGATTAGAAACTTCCAGCATCCAATTCAGCAGGAGTCCCTTGCCTCCAGTGCACGTCACAACTATCTTAAACACCAGCATATCATTGCAAAATCATCTTTACTTCATTACTGCAACCACCATCACTATTTCAATTTTACTGCCTACCATCGTTCCACATTACATCTACGCCCCGTCAATACCGCTACGCTACCAGCTACACTACCATCAGCTTGCTTTCTACTACTCACACAGCCACCGCAAAATACTAGGGTTTCAGTTCAACTACTACACTATCAACCTCACTATTGCTACAATAATTTCATAATCCATAACTTCATCATTCATCATATCACGCTGATTAAGCAAAAACCGCACTAAAATTTCTCTGACTTCAACAAAAAAACCAACCTAAACCTTCCACTGATCAAATTTCAAAGTTCAGTGTTTAATTTAACAATCTACAAAGCAATAATTCACCAATTCAAACTTCAAAATGGATGAAGAAACGACATACATATTTGTTATCAAGAGTTTTGGATTTGGTGAAAGCGGAACCAGTAGACTGACGCGACATCTCTGAAAACGGCAGCGGCGGTGATAGGAGAAACGAAACCGTAAACGGCGATGATCTCAAATTCCCGTCTCCATGTCGCCGCCGATTCGAGGAAAATTGCTGGACTGAAGTAAAAATGGGGGTATATGGATAGTAAAGGAAGTGTGTGTTATTGTAACGGAAATGGGTTTTAAAAAATTGAGAAACTTTTGATAAGTAAAAAATTGTGTTAATAATGAGAAGTGTGTGTTATATTTATTAATGAAAATTAGTTGAAAAATAAGAAAAATGCATGTTTGTAAGAAAGTGTACATACAATGCATGCTTAGTTGTATTTTGTAAATAACGGTCAAAATGGAATGAATGTACTTACTGCTATATAGCTGGCAATGTCCATTCTTTTCTTTTTAAGGTAAGTAGATGATAATATTTATTCTTTTTTGCTAATTTTACTTTTTAAAACAATTTATTAATACTTTCCGAATTATATTAGAATATCAAAATTAATTGATTAGTATACTCCACATTCCAAATTTTTTTTGAATAGACTAAAATGATGTATATATTACCACTGGATCACCCTGCACAAGGTGTGTGTAAAGGATGAATCAAACAAAAGTATTTACAGTTTCACATAACCAGTAAAAGAAGTAGCTCTAACAATACAAACAGACTACTGGACACCCATACATTGTAAATGATGTTTCCACCAGTCATGATAACTATAAAGGAAGGCGCCATGTTTGGACTTTATCCATAAAAAAGAATTTAGTTTAACTTTTTCTATCAGCACGGACGGATGCAAAGTCACATTGTTGAAGGTTCGATATCAAAATAATTTGTCCTCTTGAGCCTAACTCAGGCGGTAAGGATAATGCATAATATATATAAGGTTTGGGTTCAAACCCCGACCACCACACAGAAAGAAAAAAGATATCAAAATAATTCACTTTTATGCACACTTACAAATATCAAAATAATTCACTTTTATGCACACTCACAAAATATGGTTTGTAATATTTGGTTCAACCGACAATGTTTAAAATGATATTTATTTATTCGATATGATAAAGTACATAAAATACACCCACATATTCAACATCAGTAAAAAAAAGTTGAGAAAAAAAATTCATTTCGAGAAAAAAAAATCAACATCTTAAAAACATAAAAGATTATCAAACTCACATCATTGAAATTAATAGCATACAACAACAAAATACATACAGATAATATGATAAAATCAAAGTGATTGGAATGGACATGTCTCCGGATCTACAACGGTGACGCTAAAATCATTGATTAAATATGTAATTGGCTAAAGTTGATGTTTCAATAAGAACCAAGCGAACTCAGCGGCAAGACAGAAAAATCAAACAACAACACGCAAGACAAACAACACAACACTCATACAGCAAAACCGTGATAAAAAAAACATAAATCTATGTGAAAAATCACTTATTTGGATTAAAACAAGATAAAAGGATGGAGATGGGTGATTTTCGATCAAAATTGACTCAAAATACACCCCCTCAAAAAATAATGTTGAAGAGAAAAAATTATGGTCGGCTTATTGTGTTTTTGTTACCTACAAAACACCTTACAAAACAATCGACAATGTTGTTATGAAACATAATTCAAAAGGCCAAGAGACTAAACACCACTATATATAAACTAAATGCCACACTCTCTCAAAAAAAAAAATTAACTAAATGCCACACAATTATGCAAAGGAAAATAATGGAAAAATTTGCATTCAATTGTCAACTGCTCATTTCGAAGATAGGATTGACTATGGATTTGAACAATAACACGTGATTTCATAAAACCATATGATTTTCCCAATCTAAATAAAGACAAATTTTTATGAAAAGGTTTAGCTCGGTGTTCTATTCAGTAAGCATAAAAAAAGAACTAACTCAGTATTCTTAAAAAAAAAAATAGATAAATTGGAACTAAGGCAAGAGGACATAGACAAACCCTTCTTTTAATATGTCAGAGATCATACCAATTCTGAATATACGTCATCTTTTTTTTCATTTTCACTTGAAGAGTTATTATACTTGTCTAGCTTCACTCGAATTTGAACACGAGACATCGCCGTTGTATATGTGCGTTTTAGATTAACGTCTATTGCTTTATATAAATGCTAAAACGAACTCGCTAATTGTGATTTGCTAGGGTCTAAATTTTGTCACACAAGTAAAAACCTGTTTGTAACTTGCCATGTTTGAAATAATTATTTTGGTTAGAAAAAGCAAGAAAATTAATATTTAATTGAACAACTGCTTCATCGTTCACTTTTTGTAAGTTTTTTTTTTTTCATTTTCCACACATATTAGAAAAAATAAATGTTTGTCCTCGTAAGTTTACTTCAATTGATATGAACAATCCATAATATATGTAAGGTTCGAGGTTTGAACCCCGACCACCACAAAAAATAAATGTCTACATCTTTTATTTTTAATAAAATTAAAGGTATAAATATTTTACATTTTCATATTGTAATAAATTATATTTATCTTTTTCAGTAACACCAACAATATAATAAATATACAATATAAATTCTTATCTTTTTTAATGATACAATAATTTAGCATTTTAGGAAAATTTGTCTAAAGAGGGTATAATTTTAAGTGAAAAATACAACCCAAAACCTTTTTCTTTTAGGAATACAGCCCAAAACCATTTTATTTTTTTTGAAAGAAATACAGCCCAAAACCATGTATATTCCCTTTATATATAGTAAATTATAAATAAATAAGGTAAGGAGAGGTAATTTTTTAATTGGCACCCTGATATTCATTTAAATTCCGATATGTTTCCTCTTTGTTTATTCAAATAAATAAATAATAGTGATTAAAATATACAAAACAATTATAGAAAACTTTATATGGAAATTTATTTTAGGAAATTATTTATTGTCACAAAATCTTAAAATTTATTTTAAGAAATTTTCATATGGAAATTTGTTGTCACAGTCATGAAATTTATTGTCACATAAACTTTCCTTTTGCATATAAGTTCAAATGAATCTAATAATTTTAGATTTAATTATTTAGATAAAATTCAATAATTTAAAAAAAAATACTTAGCACACAAAATTATTTCAAGAAATTTTCATATGAAAAATTATAGTCAAAAAATCTTAAAATTTATTATTACATAAACCTTCCTTTGCATATCAGTTCAAATGAATTTAATAATTTTAGATTTACTTATTTAGATAAAATAGATTTTTTTTTTTAAAAAAAATTGACAGATAATTTTTAACAATATTAGCTACTCGGATATTGATTAATTTGTCTTGTAATTTGACAAAAATTATAATATTATTGTATGATAATATTTGACAGATCATCGACGACTAAAACGGATTTTAAAGAAAAATCATTAACAACAAAAAAGACATTTTTTCTATTGTTTTTCTTTTTTACAAAACTTTTCTAATGTTAATAATAATAATAATATGTTAATGTGATTTTATCTAAACTAGTGTATTTACCTGACGTTGCCCGGGTTAGATATATAATTAAGTATGACCAAAATTTCGCATGTATGGTATGAGCAAATGAAATTTACCATTGACTGGTATCAGAGGGATATCTTAATGGATGCACACGAATATAATAAAATAGACTATATTTTAAATACTCATAGATCAATAGATGCACATGCAGTTTTTTTTTTGTTGGTATTCCAGGAGAAAGGACAGGAAACAACGACATCCCAGCTAGGTTGGCATTCCGTGAAACCACCCTCCTGTGCACATGCAGATGAAATTAACTGGATTTAATTTTTTCTAAGGAAAAATTAACGGGATTTAGTAAAATTATTAACACATATAAAATAAAATAAACATTTTTTAAGTATTCAGACTCGCAGAAATCCGCACTCATTAGTAAAACTATACAATCGTCGTATTACTTAAATAAAAACCTTCTCTCCATGAAATGAAATATAACTGAATTTCCTAATTAATGATTTTTGTTTGATTAGAAATTTGTTGTAGAAGTGAAAGTGTGTGGTATAATATTTTTGTCTCATCAAAATAGAAGGAATAAAGTCTAAGAGGTGTTAGTTTAGTGGTAAGAATTTGACTTTGTAACTTCAAGAGACGCCGTCTAAATTTCACATGGAACACTTGTAAAATGTTCATTTTGCCACAATTGTTAATAATAAAATTTAGGGAATAAATTCTACATAATTTCAATTATTGTGTAATAATGCATTTTTTTTGTATAAAAAAAATCATTTTACACATTGATATTTGCAATGTTTGTAAATATCTTAATATCTACTTATACTTGTCTAGCGAATATTCGTTTCTTTTTAAGGTAAGTAGATAGTATCTATTCTTTTTTGCTAATCTTACTTTTTAAAACAATTATTAGTATATAATACTTACCAAATTATATTAGAATATCTAAATAATTCACTTTTACCCACGAAATATGGTTTTCAAGACTAAGTTCATCTGACAATGTTTAAAATGATATTTATTCATTCTATTTGATAAAGTATATTCTAAAATACAACCACGTATTCAATATCGCTAAAAACGTAAATACAATCATATATTCAACGTCGCTTAAAATGTAAAGAATGAACAAACTCACATCATTCAAGTTAATAACACCTACAAATAATATGATAAAATCAAAGCGATCGAAATAGTCATGTCTCCGGATCTACAACGTTGACACTAAAATCATTGATTGAAGTTGATATTTCAATAAGAACCAAATGAACTCCACAACAAGACAAAAAATCAAACAACATTGCACAAGATGAACAACGCAACGCCGTACTCACAACAAAATCATCATAAAAAACCTAAATTTATGTGAAAATCATGTATTTGGATTAAAATAAGAAAGATAAAAAGGGATGATTCCCGATCAAAATTGACTCAAAAACACCCCATCAAGGAATACCGTTGAAGAGAGAAAATCAAGGCTGGCTTATTGGAATGGAAGAACATACAGAGAGATGTTGTATGGGGTGTAACATTGTTTTTTTTTTAACAAGCCAAAATGGAACATATTAAATTACCACAGGTGGTTCATCTTGCACAAGATGTGCAAAAGAGAAACACCTAACAAAAACAAAGTTACAGTCTGTATTCAAACCCAAAAGAAAACAACATAAGAAAAACAGACAAAACACGTTACAAAACAATTGACAACGTTGTTATTGTTATGAAACATAAGTCAAAATGTCAAGAAACTAAACGCCACTATTTATAAACAACTTAAATTCGTGTTTTCTTTTTACACTATTACGCAAACGAAATTATGGAAAAAATTGCATTCAATTGTCAACTGCTCCTATCAGAGACAATTTTGACTTCAAATTTAAACAATGTCATGTGATTTCATGAAACCATATGATTTTCTTGATCTAAATAAAGATGAATGTTTATGAAGAAGATTTGACTTGGTGTTCTATTCAATAGGCGAAAGAAAGGAACTGACTCAATAATCTTTAAAAAAAATAGATAAATCAAAATTAAGGCAGGACGACATAGGTGAACCCCTCTTTTCTTGTGTCAGATATCTTACCAATTCCGAAAATACGTCGTCTATTTTTTCTTTTCCACTCAAAGAGTTCTTATGTTTTTCTAGCTTCACTCGAATTTTAACACGAGACATCTCCATCGTGTATGTGCGTTTCAGATTAATGTTTATTGCTTCGTATAAATACTAAAACAAACTCTCTAATTGTGATCTATCAGGTCTAAATTTTGTCACACTAGTAAAAAAAACTGAAATTAGGTTATGTTGCTTTCTAACTTGCCTTTTTTTAATAATTATTTTGGTTGAAAAAGTAAGAAAATTAAGTATTTAATTGATTTACTGCTTCATCATTATATTTTTAAGTTTTTTTTTTTTTTCATTTTTCACACACACGTTAGAAAAAGTATATGTCTATATTTTATGTAAAACTACTACTCCCTCCAAGAAAAAATGTAGAACTACTACTAAATTGTTGTTCATATATAAATATTTTTAATATTTATTATGTCTTATAAATTTAATAGTAGAACTACTATTATATGTTACTAGAAGAAAGATAGAGACTCATGTGTACGTATATTTGCTCGTTTTATTGTGTTAATGTTTGTAAATTACGAATAATGTTTTATAAAATTATAACAAACCCGATAAATGACTTTATAAAAAAAAACACAATAAATCATGTTTGTCCATTTCAATAACACAAACAACATAACAAATATAATATAGATCATTTTTAACGACAACATCGATAAATATCATTAAATAAAAATTAGTTTAAGGGTATAATTGAAATAATGAAAAATTCATCTCAAAGTTTCATACTCACATATTGTAATTATAATTATAAATCAAATAAGGTAAGTCCAGAAAGCTAATTTTTAAGTGGCCCTATTATTCATTCAAATTCCCTTCTATTTCCTCTTTGTTAATTCAAATAAATGATAGTGATTAAAATATACAAAATCTTAAAATTAGGAAATTTTCATATGGAAATTTGTTGTCACAAAATCTTAAAATTTATTGTCACATAAAACTTACTTTGCATATAAGTTCAAATGAATCTAAAAAATTTAGATTTAATTTCATCAAAATAATTAATTAATTATTTAGATAAAATACAATAATGTTTTTAAAAAAAATCGAGAGATGGTTTTTAAAAATATTACGCTACTCGAATATTAATTAATTGAGTAAAGAATCATTTTAGTCCATGAGAAAAAATATAAGAACTGAATTAGTCCCTAAGAAAATTTAAAACCCGTCTTAGTCCTTGAGAAAAATGAACTGAGACATCATAGTCACTATATTCTTTATTTATTGTTTGGTTGATGGAGGAAAGAAAAGAAACTAAAGAAAAAAAGAGAAAAGAGTATGGTTGTTAAATACTCTTGTATTAGAAAAATAAATATATGTCTATATTTTATGTAGAACTACTACTCCCTCAAAGAAAAAATGTAGAACTACTACTAAATTGTTATTCATGTATAAATATTTTTAATATTTACTATGTCTTATAAATTTAATAGTAGAACTATTGTTATATGTTACTAGCAGATTTGTCAAAAAAAAAAAGGTTACTAGCAGATAGATCGACACTCATGTGTACATCTTTTTGCTCATTTTATTGTGTTAATGTTTGTAACTTACAAACAATATTTTTTATGAAATTTTAATTTTGATTAAAAGTATAAATGTAGACGTGTGATTTTCAAATTATAACAAACGCAATAAATGATTTTATAAAAAAAACACAATAATTCATGTTTGTCTATTTCAATAACACAAACAACATAACAAACATAATAAAAATCATTTTTAACAGCAATAAATATCATTATATTTTTTTGACAAAAACAAAACGATATTCATTCATTCAAATCGACAGAGTACATCATATACAAACATCGCTAAAAACGTAAAGGGTGAATCTGCGAACAAACTCACAGCACCCAAGTTAATAGCATACAACGGCAAAAGGCCTACAAATAATATGATAAAACCTAAG
>Ga0315913_1003328_pt1 | contig 19261 bp, 13 predicted proteins | sample MpolsnodulesMG_FD_207736 | JGI IMG/M metagenome (GOLD analysis project Ga0315913, IMG submission 207736) | Medicago polymorpha root nodule microbial communities from Los Angeles, California, United States - small nodules | ecosystem: Host-associated > Plants > Roots > Nodule | place: USA... | reverse complement strand
TTATATGTTTTTATTTCCTTTTTAGAACTATTTTACTTCAATTGCAAGTTATTTAATTTCAGGAACAAATATTTGAAAGATTGAGTCTTGGAGCAAAAGAAAGGAGATTTGGAGCTGATTCAGGCTAAAAATATGAAGATTCTGTGCAAAAATACAGACACCGCTCGTGCCTTGAAGACACAGCCCGTGCCTCCAACATTTTAAGGCCAAAACACAAGTCAGAGAGTTGGCACGGCCCGTGCCACCCGCCACACGACCCGTGCCAACATCACAGCATCCCCTTTTGCTACTTTTGCTTCTTCGGCAAGCTGCCTATTTAGTTTACTTCGGATCTAAAGCTCATAGTTTCTTGTGGAACATTCTACTGATGTATTACTTGGGGCTTAAGTAGTTGTAGACTATAAATAGAGTAGCTAGTAAACATATCAATCCATCTTTTGTTCTCTGGAATTAATAGTGACAATTGTTTCTTTGAATAAAAGTTCTTCCTTTTTATTATTTTATTTTATGTTCTTCTTCTTCTTCTCTTCTATGTCTACGATGAACATGAGTGAGTAGACTCTTCTTATCTTGGGATTGTTGGATGAGTCTAATGACTTAATTCCTATCAAACCAAGCCTCGAACCCTAATTTTATGTAAATCTATTTTCTTATCTAAATTCACCGTTTTTATAATGAATTAACAAGTACCAAATTCATAAAGCGATAGCGGAGGGTTAGTACTTGTTAATCCATAATCACAAATATCAACGCGAAGCATCGAAAGAAGAAGTTATGATATAGGAACAAGTGAATTTTGACAAGGATTGTGAAACATGAGAATAGTCTAGCAAGCCTTGAGACAATAAAGTTTCGTTCTTCAAGGTATCCAATAGCAATCAACTATGAGAATAAGCGTGGTTGCTAGAGGAACACACTTACTGAAACCGAGAGGAGATGTGATAGGCTAAAGAGAAACTTGTCTTTAGAAAATAGGTCCCACATAAAGTTCTAGGTTTAGGGTTTGGTTTGTGAAGGATTTGCCATTATGATGAACTAATAATCCCAAGGCGCTTTTTATTATTATTTTCAAAACCGTTAAAAATCCCAACTTTACAATTTAACTCTCTTCTAATCATTCATAATAGTTAATTGAATTCAACAACTCCTTGTCGGAACGATACTCTTTATTACTACATCGGTAAACCGTGCACTTGCGGATTTACTGCATCAATGCCCAAAAGTAAGAATTTGCATAAATGTAATAATAACATACCTTTATGTGAGGGTACTCAAATAATCAGTATGTTCCACTTTCAACCTTGACTAACTTAGCACTTTTGCTCAAGCGGGACATACTTATAGAAGATAATCCATGCTTTCAACCACACTATATTCCCTATTCTCTTTCTCACTAATAAACTTAGGAAGTAGTGTTGGTCTTGACATTTTTCTGATCCAGTCGACATGTTAAAGCGTTTTACTATGAGTTTGAAGAATTTCTAAACAGTCGTTCAAAGTCATGTAAAATCACACTCACTTTAGATGTCTTACGAAGTTAAAATACGACTTAGGTTGAACTGGAGCACATTTAAGAAAGTAGGTTGATAAAAGAATTGAAGTTAGATACAAACTATTGATCCCTAAACATTAAAGTACTATCAATCTTCCATCTTCTTGCAAAAACAAGATGGTACTAGGAACTATTTATTAATTTTTGTTTTTGAAGTGGCCAAATTTTTAATTTCTTGGCTCTTGTTTATCTATTTATTTTTTGTGTAGACCAATTTTTGATGGTTTTAATTTATTTTTTTTCATTTTTAAGATAACCAAGTTCAAATAGTACCCCACCCTAAACTTAAAATGTTGTTGATTCTGACAAGCGACATCAAACTTAGTTTCAAACCAATACCAAGTACTTATTTCTCTATCTAACTCCAAAGAAATTAAACAGATAGAACATTGTGGGTTCGAAATTTGTGACATGGTTCGTCGCAAAAAACAAAGAAAATTGCATGGAAGTTCAAAGTGAGTTGGCAATGGATATAACATAATACTAAGGTTAGCTTGAAAAGGCTCAGAGTGCCAAACAACGTGTCTTATGTGTATGAAAATACGACCAATAATTTGTAGAAAACCAATGCAAGCCATGGATAAATAACATCAAACATAGACACTCAAATGTGAAAGAATTATGGTAAAAAGTGTAAAATAAATATCTGGCAATGGAATTTGGATTGATGGTAATATACAGTGATTCTACAAATTATGAAATGTTATATAATTGAAGGGAACACTTTAATTCATTTGAATCGTTCATCAAAGGGAATAATACTTAATCTTCACTATAGTACATAATAAGCTATTATTTCCATTCAATGTGAATTTTTAATATTTGATAGTGTGTTAGATTTAGTTGTTTATACATACATTGTCAAAATCTTGCAGTTATAGAGTGTTCATCTAATTATGAACTTGTGCATGATTTTATTACTATGCCAAAGAATTTTATACTAAAAAGAAAAGTATTACTAATGAAACCTGATAAAAAAAACACAATAGTAAAACTAGAGACAATATATGTGTGCAGCAAATTAATTTTGATGTACAAAACGAAGGAAATTAGGACCAACAATGGATTAATTTTAGTGGTAATTAAGGGATTTAGACTCTTTAAACAAGTGGTGAGACGTTCGATTAGGAATTGAGAAAATTCAGTTGGAAGGGAGAGTTCACCTTGTGTTTCCAATAGATTCCCCGTAAAAAATTAGTCACCACTAAACGAAGGTGGGATTTTATTTCAGGTCGAAAGTAGGAATTAGCAATATCGCAAATCGTTAAATCGCAATCAAAATCAAAGGATTTTATTGAAGGACTTTTGTAGAATCGATATAGGATAGCAAAATCGCAATCAAAATCGAGAATTCTACCAAAATTAAGATAATGCTAAATATATGTTATAAAATGCATATAGTCATAAATGACTCAAAGTTCAAAGTTCACAAAATATATGTACATAACTGACTCAAAGCCTAGATGTCAAATACTTTTTAGTAGTCATAATAATGCTAAACAACCTAAACAAAATAGCAAATCCTAGATGCCTGACAAAATACAAGTAAGTGGCTATTAAGTTTCAAGGCAAAGACTAGATGCCTAACAAAATACTTACAGGAAAAGCTTATATGCAATCATAAATCACGAAGAAATCGCCAATTATATGGATAATACTCCATCATATCAACACGTTCATCTTCATCAATCATTTCCCCATTAGAGAACCTGGTCATGGGAACAAATCGGGTCATTTGACAAACATATCAAAAAATGACCAAAATCTTTTAAAATCCCGCGATTACGGATTTCACGATTTTGATAGGATTTTACCTGTTTTTAGGCATAAATATATCATTAAAATCTACAACATTGCGGTCAATTTGGTTACGAAAAAAATATATCATCAAAATCAAGTGTTTGAATTATATTGTGATCGACAAAAATTAGATTCTACTACACTGAATGTTCCAAGCAAAAAAATAGTTATAATAATAAGATAAAAATCCTCTACATTCAATTCAATTCATAAAAAAGAGTAGTTATTATGGAATTAAATAGGATAGTAAACTTAACCCTCAGATTTATTATTCATGGACATAATCTTCTGTATTTTTCAACTGGCCAACGTGTATTTCCATGAACTTCAGCCATCAACTCCATATTTTCACACTAATTTGAAATCTTATATCACAAGTACTAGTGCAAGTTTCATACAAAAAAAAAAAAAAAAAAAAGATTTAGACAGATCCAAAAGGTGAAAATAGATTAACATCACACTAAGAAAAATCTAAAATTTATTTCATATCTTATAAGCAAAATGTTCAATAATCCATGATGAGATTATCACTACAAGAATGTTCAATAAGACAAATTACATGACAACTTCAACTTTATCCACCAAAATAGTAGAATTTCATTCTCATTCAACACAAACATAATAAAATATAGATAATTAACATTGTTCCTTCACTTAAAAACAAAAAGAAACACTAATGGGCGGTTTCATCTGCATCATCATCCACTGGCAGCTCATTCAAATCGAAATCTCGAACAACATTTGACCCCAATTCATGAGTTGGTTCCTCATCTGGTTCATCTGTGTTGTTGTTCTCTTCATTATCATCATTGGAAGCTTCTGATTTTTGAATGACTAGGCCATTCGGAATCTTTAACCTCACCACAAACTTGTTCTTTTCATTGATTTTATCCTTCTCTCTCACAATTGTTTCATCAATACAATGTTTTACCACACCACCTTGATCTTTGATCTTCCCATTCCCACCCACATTGCGGCAAAGTTTGATCCTTCTCCTGACACGGTGATTCACATCAAGGTTGTTAGGTGATCGCTCTGACATATCCAGCATTGCTTCAGCAACATCAGCTTCAACATCAATAACATAATTCCAGGTCCGTTTCTTGGTCACATACCTCATTGGTGGCAAATACTTTCTCAAATCAATTGGTGGAAATTGATCTTGATCATAATTCTTACTACCCTTTTTCGATCCGTATGGGCTGTGCGATTTCATGTGCCCATTCAATGCATTGACAGATGAAAAAGCCTTGCTGCAAAGTTCACATGAATGGTTGATCTTAATACCATCAACATGTTTGTTTTTGTTGATTTTACCTAGATGAAAGTTGTTGCCACTATGGAATGCTTTGTGGCCGCCGAGGGCATTACCAGTGGTGAATTCTCTGTCACACAAATCACATTTGTGAAGTTTTGCACCATGATCAACAACACTCCTTTTTGGTTTGTGATGAGAGTGAGATGAAGAAGAAGAAGCAGAAGAAAAAAAATGCTTCATCTTGATGATCAAAGTATTAATGCAATAGAATTGAAAGGGTTTAGAAGCAAAAGAAACACTGATTCAGCGCCGCAGAGTGTGGGTGTTGAGGTGAGTGAAGGGAAAATGAATTGAAAGGGTTTGTATCGCTTATTAATAGGAGTTTTGCATTGGTTTCTAGAAAAAACAAACTAGGGTTTTTTTTATTGGAAAATGTGTGACACTTGTATAAATCTTGAGAGTGAAAGAGATGAGATCATGTTCAATTTAATATTTAATATTGAATGAATGAGAATCTCAATTTTCTTCATTTATTTATCTTCAATTTAATATTTATTCATATTTCTTTCAAAAAATATTTAGGTATGATATACATATACATAAATGGAAGATTGAGGTTGGGTAGTTTGACTAGTTTGAGATAAAGATTAAGATCGTTTGAGGTTTAAGATTCAAGTATGTCTATAATAAAAACAAACATGTTACATTTGTCAATAAAAAAAATGAACTAAAGATTAGTAGAACCTATTAATAAAGTTTTTATTAAAACGAGTCTCACTAATCTATCAAACTCATGCCCATCTCTCCCATAAATGAATAGTATATGGAGGTTAGATAGATGAAGTAAATTCGCACTCATTGAGTCAGTGTAGAAATATATAAGGTTCGCACATATCATTTTCTTTTGAACAATCCAAACATAACAACATTGTTTTTTATTTTCTTTTTCTTTCATCGAACTTCAACTTTTTTTTTTGAAAGATCATCAAACTTCAACCTCTTTCTTTATTTGAAAAACAAAATCAACTTTTCTCTTTTAGTATTTTATGACAAAATTTCTCTCTTAATCTTACTTCCCGTTTGGTCAAAAAAATCTTCCCATATTCTTATTTATTCTATAAAAATGAAATAATATATATTTTCGGTCAATATATAATCAACTTTTACCTGTTTCATAAATAAATAAATTGTATTTATTAATTACAATTAATTTTGTTACAAATTTATTTATGGCAATTGGATAGGAACGGATCCTCTCATATAATTAACTTTTAGGGACGTTGGATAAGAATGGATCCTCTCATATATAATTTTTTCTCTCATTTCTCTCGTATGTTATCAATGTCATCATTGAGTTTCATCAAATAAAATCTCACCATTGAATAGAAAAAGTTGAGATAAGTTATTAATAAAATAATTGAGAGTAAATAATTTAAGAGTGAAGACTCATTTTGATCTTTAACAAAAAAAATTAGACCGATTTTGGTCCCTCGAAATATAAATTAATATTTACATCTTTTAGTCATTCACAGAGTAATTGAACCTCCATCTAATTTTTTTTTTCACATGTAATGTTGTGATCAAATGTACCATGATATCATAGATGTGGTATGTGATTGAAAATTGTTGTTTTTGGATTTCTAAAATGTTGTATTTGGATTTCCAAATTTATTTTTTGAAAAAGAATATCTATCGAAGTTGTTACTAAGTTAAGTCACGACTAGGTCGCTCTCTTTAAGACGTTTTGAGGTACTGCCCAAAGTTGTGCAAGGCAGACTATCAACCACGCCGCCTCCAGGATAAAACAAGTCCAGCTACAACTGTGCGGTTAACTACTGCACTGTAGAAAATCGTTCGAGATTTACACCCTCAAATATGGTACTAAGACCACTATTTAATACTGAAACCACTTTAATATGGTATTGTTACCACTCTGTTATGGTACTGAGACCACTCAAATATGGTGTTACCACCATTCTAACTTTAATTTCTCAAAAAATATCAATATGGCACTACGACCACTCAAATATGGTGATACCACCATTTCAAATTTTTAATTTCTCATCAATTAGAAAAATATTGAAAGAATATTTATATACTGTTAAGATTATTCTTAATTCCGACGGGACATTATTGTTTCAAAAGGGACTATGATCTTAAAAGTACTCTTTATTCCAAAGGGACATACATTATCGAAGGGACTATGTGTTTAAGACCTTTCTTAATTCTGAAGGGACATTATACCGAATAGGAACTAAGGTCTTAAGAACACTCTTATTTCCGAACAGACAAAAAAAGGAGATTAAGAGAAGAATAGCTCGTCAACACAAGCTGGAGGGAGAAGAGAGAAAGAGTTCTCGACAACTCAATAGAAACTCTTTGATGTAATTTTTGAACTGAGTGGAGTCCTCTATTTATATAGAGATTTTGTAACTATTTTAGCAAAAATTGCGGCAATAGTTACTCTAATGGATGAAATCAAAAGGGAACTTATTCATTAATCAGTTCAACAACACTTGTGGATATGATCAAAAGAAACAATTCCACGCAAGTGGAGGAAACAAACTCATTGGATTTGAACGAAGGAAAGATAAAAAATTCAATTGAATTCTTTTTCTTATTCTTATCACAACCACCATAAGCTAAATTTATAGGACGTGATATTCACAAATCTATACTACATATAAAGAAAACTACCTTTTTCAACATTTTGGGTTGGGTTTTTCCTCCAAAAATACCCTCAATTTTCAATACAAATAACACATGTAACAAAAAGATAAGAATAAATTTAAATATTAAAACAAATGTAACAAACACGATATGAATATATATATATATATATATATATATATATATATATATATATGTGTGTGTGTGTGTGTGTGTGTGTGTGTGTGGTTTTTTTCCTTTATCATTTGAAAAGTGTAACAAACTATATGAGTGTATTTATACTTACTTTTCATTATCCCAGTTATACCCTTAAACAACTTTTTCTATAATATAGATTTCACTAAAAAAGAAAAAGAATTTAGATTATATTTTTTTGTTATATTGTAGGTATAATTGAAATATATAATCACAGTTAATTTGATTTGTTATAACTTGAAAGTAACAAAGATTTGTATTTTTAGTTTCAATCAAAATCAAAATTTCATAAAAAAACACCGTTCATAATTTTTAAACACTATTATTTTTATCATTATCAAGTATTTAAAATTAAATACCGGAATTTAAACACTACTAATGTGTGTATTTTATTTTATGTGGGATCCCACACTCTAATTTTTTAATTCACAAAACATTATATTAAAGTATAATTATTTGGTGTTTAATCTTCCAATTTTTCTTCCAACATCACACCAATATTCCAACAAAAACTAAATCGCTAGTCTTCTTCGTCAAACACGTGGACCACCATTTAAGCCCTCTCATCACTTGAATATTGTTAGGCTATATGATTTTTTCTTTGAAAGAAGCTTTATAGCACTTGTTTATGAATACATGGAACACTTGAAATACATTCTTGTGAATATGAAAAGCTTGATGAGACTTCAATCCCAAAATTATTGATATTCATTTGACCAACTTTGCAATAGAGAAAATATCTTCATGATGGAGGAGGTTATATACAACATAAATTTCAATATTAAAAAAAAATCAATTAATCTCAAAGTTGTTGGTTCTTTTAGATTAAATAAATATATACTTTAGTGGAGGATTGTGTGTTTTGAGGAAGAAGTTAAAACTTAGGTATTTAGATCAGATATAGGGACTAAATTATCTCTTTTCAATTATTAGTAGAAGCCATATTGTCCCTTAATTCGTTTACATAACATGTAGGCAATATCATGATCCAGTGGACTAACACATTGAACGAAAACATCACATATTAGTGAAAAAACAAATTTCTCGATGAAGGTTCAATTAGGGTATGTTCGGTTCAACAGATGGAAGGGGAGGAAAATGGAGGGGAGGAGATGTAATTTAATTAAATAGATGGAAGGGAAAAAATTTAATTAAAAATATGTTTGGTTCACAAGAAAAGGGAAGGGGTTTCAAAATTAATTTAATATGTTGTACCCTTAAATTGATTAAATAAATGATAAAAGAAAAGTTTGAATGCATATCTTGCTAAAATATTCATTCTAAAAAACAAGTTGGTGTATATTAGGAAATCACACACACACACATATATATATGACCAAAACAAAGTTAACTATTATCAATTATTAAACAATATCCACTACAAGAAGGATAAGAATAAAAATAAGGTGACTAACTCAAGAACAGACCGCCCTAACTAAAGTATGAGCAATCATGTAATTCACTTGTCTCCTAATAAACTTCACCTCAAAGTTGGAATAAATATTAGTGAATAAGCAATCTTGTTTTTTATTAGTTAACCTTAGTAGTTTTTATTAAAACGAGTCTCACTAATCTATCAAACTCATGTCCATCTCTCCCATAAATGAATAGTATATAGAGGTTAGATAGATGAAGCAAATCCACAATCATTAGTGAGTGTAGAAATATGAGTTTGATGTTGATTTCATGCTTGTAAGTGTTTTGATTGCCTTTTGATGTATGTTAGCTAATAGCAAGATTTGTGTAACGATTTTGGGTCATTAGGGATCAAAATTGGGGTTTTTGGGAAGATTTTTGTGTGTGTTCTCGAGAGGAACCCAAAAATTGGGTTCCCTGTTCCTGGTGAGCTCGCCTGGCGAGCTAGTATGTGTCATGACGAGTTGCTCAGAACAGAACCCATTGTTTTGGGCGTCCCGGGCAGTTAGGGGTCATTCCAGACATTTCGAAATGCTTCTTTTGATGTGTTTGATTGTTGTTTCCAATTAGAAACCTATTGGAACAACATTTGGATTGGATTAAAATGATTTTTCTGAAATTAAAATGAAACTTAGTTGAAAATGATCAAGAACGTAGAATTTTCCGAAACTTGTTTTTCTCAAATAAAATGATGGAGTTATGATTTGAATACTGTGGTAATGAATTAAGAATGATTATGTAAGGTATATATATGATATTTAAACTTGGTCTTGCTTTGAAAATGAATTGATTTTAAAATGTGATTAAAAATATACGAACTTTGAAAAGTTTGAGAAACAAAGGAACTTGAGAAACAAACATGTTGTGATTGATTAACATAGATGATAGATGAAATGTAGCAAATGTTTTATGGTATGGAATTACACTTTTGTTGAATAAAATTGAAAATGATCGATTTTATAAAAATAGACGAACTTTGTCAAAATGAAGTTTTTTGATCGTATAACTTGCAAATGGCTTTGCAATCATAATAATAAGATAGAATAAGAATGAATCAATGATTATTGGGTGTTTAATATGATGAATATCACGTTGTGGTTAGTTATCCGTCTTTTATGCAAAATATGATTGTGGATTGTTGTTGTTTCTTTGAAGTGGTAATTGTTGATGGTGATTATGATGAGGATCCTTTTCGTGATTTTAACTTGATGATATGATGATGACTCTTGTTGAATTATGACTTGTTGATTGTGTGGATGTAAATTCTTGATAATGCAAATGGTGGTGTTTGGTGAAGATATTATATGATGGTGTAGATTATATAATATAGTTTGGTGAATTGTGCATTGTCGAGTCTTTACTTGTAAATCCATGCATTCATAGTCACATCGAGACCTTTTGGTGAAGAATGTAATTGATAGTGTTTATTACATTAGTTGATGAAGAACGTAATTTGTGGTGTTTAATACATTATTGGATTCATAACGGTAAAATTATATTCAAAATCCTATTGGTACCGCATGCATGTAGAAGTGTCTAGGACATTGCATTCATTTGAATTTGGTGAATTGTGTCATACTTGAATACGTGACTTGGTGAATATGTACATTGGTGAAGTTTTGGTGAAGGTTGTAATGATGTGAATTTGTGGATTTGTATGTGGTGATTAATATGTTATGATGGTGGTGTGATAATATTCATGTGAAGTTGATATCTTAGGGTCGTTGAATATGTACATCTGTATTTATTTAACGCCTTGAATGCTTTATCCGATTATGTTTATTTTGTCGAATATTATCTAACCCTCAGTGGTCGTAGGGCTGACCACCGCGTCATTTCTTTGAATGACGTAGGTGATTTGCAGGATTGAGGTTATTGCTTTTTCTTTGATGCTTGAGGGCTAGCATGAATGCTTCCTCGTTTCATCTTTTCGCTTAAAGTCTAGATAGGCTCTGAGTAGGTGTCAGTCATTTATGTTTAATTGACTTTATTTGTTGCTTGATGTTTATTTGTGGAGATTATGATTATGTATTTGGAAACCGTATTGTGGTGATGAGATTTTGTTACTCATGTATGGAGGATTATTACATTCTATTTTGGATGTTTATATTAATTGTCTTCCGTTGTGAGATTTTGAAATTGAAAACGATGCATGTTTTGAGAAAATGAAGTTGTAGCATATTGAACTCTTGTCTTTATTTGAATTTATTGCATGATTATTGCATTCCTCATTTAGGGTGTTACAAAGTGTTATCAGAGCTATGTCGGTATAGTCCGAACCAAAACCGGGTGCTACACATTCTTTTCTCTCGCTTAGTTGTGGTGAGCGTTTGAATCTTGTTATGACTCCAATGTTGCTATGCATTCTTTTACCATCGGTGCAATATGACTAAATCCTGATGGAACCAAATGGATTTGAGGAAAGAACATGTTGACAAAAATCTAACTATGGTTCAAAATAAAATCAACCCCTTATTTTATTTTATTTATTAAATAAAAAATGTCTTTTGATGCTAATGATACTCTAAAATTATATAAATAATAATTAATACAATAATTAAATAATTATATAAATTGATTTAAAGATGTATTAAAGATATACTGCAACATTCCTATTTCCTAGCAAACGAAAATTAGGTTAATAAAAAACAAAAGAATACAAAAGTCGTGGGTACATAAACCTGACCCAGCAAGTCCACACAAAATTGTACTTCAACCTCAATGGTTGAAAAAGTCAATTAAAACAATATAAGTGGATCAAACCCTAATCGATCATAAAACAGACAACGAGAATAACCTAGCACACTCGCGCAAGGGCCTAAAACCAAGTTCCAAAAAAGATGATGCCCAAATGATTGAAGCACTAACCAGAAGTCTAAATGAATGATGTATGGGTCGACCTTTAATATGGAACGATAAAAAAATCACATTAATAACTAATGAACACAAGACATATGAATTACTTTGTTTGAAGCTTACTTTAAACTAGATTGTGAGAATCTCAATTGAAGTAATTGAGATATTGATGTAGAACCGAAAGCTAAATTTAACACGTCTTCAACAAAGAATTCATATGTAATTAAAATATAAACATTTAAAAGGGTAAGGAGAAGAAGAACACCACAATTAACAGTGGTTCCCTTGTTCGTCCTCACTAAGGGTACATCAACTCTTCTTCATAGAAAACTTCTCTATCAAAGACTTCCACTATGTTGAAAAATGTTTACAAATTGTTGTGATTACAAAAGATTCCTTTGATTCCCTAATCTTCAATCCTAAGCAATCACACTACCACCAATCTTCATGTCCTCTTGAAATCGGAGATCCTATATGTCTTCAAAACCCAAGCTTCCATGCAATCCCTTGAATTGCATCACCACAAATTCGTCTTTTCTATATGCAAATCTTGGACCCCCTTGAACCTTTTAGAAGATTAGAAGCAACCCAACAATTCCTCTTGAAGGTGAAAAGAGATCTTTCTTTTCCTTTAGACCCTTGATCCTCAATCAAGTTCCTTGAAAGAAACTGATGTACAACTCCTATTCCACCTTAGAAATATATGCCTCAAATTATACAAAGATCTTAGAAAACATGTTTAATCTCAAGAATAAGTAGAGAGTGAGTGTTGGAGACTCAAGAGTGATATTTTCAAATTGATTTGGTAAGTCAGTAGGTGTGTGTGAGAAGATATATATAGGCATGAGTGACAAGTGCAATTTTAGTGGCAAAAACAACAACGTGGTTCAAATTATACAAAGTATGAATCAATTCAGACACGTGAAAATTGGAAAATCTGAGGCTATAAAGATTGATACGATTCAAAGAACACATGAATCAAATCAAGGGTTTTCCAAATGATTATTGATACGATTCAAGAGTGAATAGGCAAGGGAATGAATCGAATCATTGAAGCCCAGATGAAGATTGAATAAAATCAAAGAACATTGATACGGATCAACCACAACAAACACAAGGGCAGGGAGCACAAATGAATCGAATCAAAGATTTTTAAAATATTTTAATTCAAATCAAAATGATACGAATCATGGTGCACATGAAACAATTCAAAAAGTCATTAACAACCAAGAACAAAACAGAGAACACCAATGAATCGAATCATGATTTGATTCATATAGCTTAAAAAGAAGTTTCAATTAAGACTTGACACCCAAGGCACTTCAGATGAAACTAGGATCATGGATGGCTAGGTACTTTAACATATGCTAACTACTATAAATAAGTAAACAATAAACATAATCCAAAATAATTAGAACCTAGCCTAATCAAACATCATCAAAACAAACCTTGAAGTACGTAGATTTTAACAAATCTAGAAATATCAGAGAATGAAAGAGTTTAAACACGAACTTGTTACCAAGAAAGTCTTTTAGAGAACCACCCTAACATATTAACCAACAAGCAATACATTCCTCGTGGGAAGCAAAGAATACCTATCTCGAGGGATTCGTAAGCGATCATGGGAGTATCTCCTACCACGAGAAAAACCAAATCACCCATGAGCAACCGACCACGAAGCAAGGTTACCAGTAGCGGGAAACCCACCTCCAGAAATAGTCAGGACACGGGGGGAACAAATGGACAATAACCAAGCAGAACACGAGCCATTAGTGAATGAAGCATATAACACCCATGATCAACGATTTGCACATATCAAAATTTTTCCGCGACAAAGAAGTCTGTATCGACGAAGATGAGAACAAACTCGACAAGAACTCGAAGGATTTAAGCAACCACAAAGAAGAACCATAACCTAACTTGAAAATAATTAGAACAGAGGTGTACGAAGCGACCATTGTGGCAGTGCGACGGTGTTTACAAACCCTTTAGAGTTGCAACCGCATAAAAGGGGTTAAACGGTCGTGAAGGGCGAGTATACCATCGATGCAATATGACTACATCCTGACGGAACCGAATGGATTTGAGGAAAGAAGATGTTGACAAAAATCTAACTTATTAAATAAAAAATGTCTTTTGATGATAATGATACTCTAAAATTATATAAATAATAATTAATACAATAATTAAATAATTATATAAATTGATTTAAATTTAATGTTTTTTATTTTTATTTGAGGGATTTAATGATTTGAGAAAAAAATCTAACACATTTGAGAAAACATAGTCTACTGACAATTTTTTTGGTGGTGACCGGAGTTCGAACCCCGAACCTTGAATATATTATAAATTGTCCATACCAACTGAGCTAAGCTCACGAGAACGACAATAACCTAATTAAAAAACTTTTAAAATTAACTAGTTTAAAATATACAAAGAGTTTGTACAAAAAAAAATATCAAAAGAGTTTCCCTAAAAAAAAAAAGGGTTAATAGACCTTTACCCCCTGTAATATAGAGCACTTTTGGTTTTGCCCCGTGCAATTTTTTTTTTATTCGATCCTTGTAATTTTTGTTTGTTTTAGAATACCCCCCTAAACCAGATGACTGTGCATTTTCGCTAATGTGGCACGTTGGGTCACCTTTTTCGGATGACGTGACACGTTGACTGTATAATTAATTTTATTTTTTATGGGATACTGTTAGCCTATATTTTCAGATAGAAGATTTAAATGAGGTCAGACTAAGGTTGACTTTATACTTGAAGAAATAAATATTTTTATTTCTCAAACACTTAGTCTAAATTAGACTTATCAAAAAGCATTCGGAACACACGTTTTGGTTCAACAGGCAAAGTGCATCGAAAACGGTTTTGTTTTGGATAAGATCAAGCCAACGAATATCATCAAGAAGCGTGTGTCAGGAATTTGAAACGGATAGATGTCTATAGTTCGATGGTAGCAGTTTTAGTTTCAAATTTCTATGTAGGTAGTTATTTTCTATTAGTATAAATAGTAGTTTCTCGCAAGAGAAAGGGGTCACGATCCAATCATACAAAAAATTTACACTCAAACTATCTGCATTCAAGAGAGAAACGAGTCACAAGTTGCAATGTATGAATCTGTGTACCAATTTACGTTCAATCAATGCAATTTAAGTTTATTTTCTTAAGTGTTTTTGCAATTTACTTGTTTATTTCAAGCAATACCTTTTACTTATACTTCGAAAGCAACTTCGACGGATTTAACTAAGTTGAATTTGATAAACATTTTTAATATCTTCTTATATTATTGAAGAACAATCGTGAATTTCTGGAAAAGTAAAAGCACAATATGTCCTTAAGATTTACTGGTTGATCTTGCAAGTAATTATTTTTAAACCAGCGGTTGTTTACCAAAAATCAGTGTAAACAAATTGGCACGCCTGGTGGGACCCTTTGTGTGTTTACTTTAGAAATTCTACCCTTGTCAAAAAGCTACTTGGTCAAAATTGTTGGTTTGTGTTGTGTATGCTATTAAGTAAAAAATTACTTCCTGAAATGACACACCCTGTGAGCCACGCTAATGCTTCGACGAATGCCGCTGGCACGTCAGAGACGGTAGGCAACCCGCCCTCCCCATCGGTTGGCACACAATCAATTTCATCGAGTAGTACAAGTCTAGCGTTGGGATCAATAGGATCAACAGTCCTGGCTCAAGTGTCATCGCCTGCACATGCAGTGGCTTCTATAACCGCTCCAATTTCGCAGGCCATCCCAGTTACGGGAAATTTGTCAACTTATAGGTCTATGCCATATGGCATGTCGTCTTCCCTGATGCAAGGTCTACACACGAGTCCATCCACTTTTTCAGAGAATGTGAATGTACCGTTGCCCCAATTGTTTGACCCTGGGACAAGCGTTCTTTTTTGAACGCCCCAACAATCATTGACTAACGCCTCCTTAGCCGCCTTAAGGCAACAAATGGAGGATAGTAACCATGAAATGGTCAATCAAGTGATGCAACAAATTGGTACGATTATTAACCCATTAATTCGAGATACCAATAATAGTTATCAAGCGTTGTCTGCCCAAATGGAACGGATCGCCAATTTCTTTGTCGCGCGTCCAGTGCGAAACACACCGGTGCCCCAAAATCAAAATGCAAGGGAAGTAGAAATCCCTGCAGAGATCGCAAACAATCAAGTGCCCATAAATCTAGCACAACAACAACAACCGGTGCAGCCACAGGCTCGGGAGGAGCTTGAGAGAATTCCAATCATGGTCAATAGACACCAAGACGCGGACCAACCAGTCATGCAAGCCCGTCGAAATAACTACGAGGGCCAAAACAACATAGCAAATATGGTCGAAACCTTGTTAGCGCAGAATGGTTTCAACATGGGTCTGCATAGGCCGAATTTCGTGCCGGCTTTGTCCGAATACGAATTAATGTCTGAGTTAGCAAGAAATTGGTAAATTCCAAAGTTTACCCAGTTCGCAGGGGAGACTAATGAATCAACACTCGAACACATCGCCCGATATTTGATGGACGCAAGCAATATAGCAAATAATGAAAATTTGAAAATGAAGTATTTTCCAAGTTCCATAACAAAAAATGCCTTTACTTGGTTCACAACATTGCCTCCTCATTCCATTTTTAGTTGGAATCAGTTGGAAAAGGCTTTCCATGAACAATTTTACATGGGTCAGTCAAAAATTAGTTTGAAAGAACTAGCCAGCATTCGACGCCGAACGCACGAGTCAATCGACGATTATTTGAATAGATTCACTCTTCTTAAGGCTAGGTGTTTTACCATAGTGCTTGAACATGAGTTACTCGAAATGGCCGTTGGCGGCCTCGATTATTCAGTACGAATGAAACTGGATACGCAGTACCTTAGAGATATGGCATAATTGGCTGATAGGGTCCGGCAGGTCGAAAGGCTCAACGCCGAGAAAGCTAGGACAAATAGGTTTCCGAAATAGGAGAAAGTAGCCTACGTAGACACGGGCGATGATGACCCAGATTTCGATTGGGGGTCAGATACTGTCGAAGACAATGAGATTAATGTGGCAGAATTACAAGATGGGCTGCCTTATGCATGTAAATTATTGCGGCCATCGAATGGAAAAAATCCTGAAGAACCTAAGAATGATCAATATCCACCTAAGACATATACTTTCGATGTTTCTAAGTGTGATGATTTCTTTGAACATTTAGTTGCTGATGGCATAATATTAGTGCCAAAAAATTTAAAGATACCTCCTTTAGAGCAACGAAAAAAGAGAGGATTTTGTAAATTTCATGGTTTCTTAGGCCATAATTTATCTCGTTGTACTCGTTTCAGGGATTCTGTGTAGAAAGCTCTTGACAAGGGGAGATTGAAGTTTGGAGATAAAGCCAAACAACCAATGCAAGTTGATGTCGACCCCATGAAGAAAGTTGATTCCATGTACGCTGAAATAGTTGATGTAAACATGGTCGACGTCTCTGAAGTGGTGAGTACGGGAATTCCTACGGGAGCCACAATGCCCGACGAAAAGGCGCCAGGAGATGCTGAGGTGGCTACTGAAAACCATCCATTTGAAGATGCAGTGGTTACTGAAGACCAACTTGCAGAAAAAATGACCGCGGCATACCCAAAGGCTGAGGAAGATTTGATTGACTTCCTCAACAGGTGCAAGATTTCTAACACAAATGCTATGCTTTGCCCCAGGTGCAGTGTAGTGTTCGACAAAGAAGCTGCAAAGTCTATAGAAGGTTTTCATCCCAGGCCAAAGAGGAAAGGGAGATAGACCGACAACCGTTGAAAGTTTGGTTTTAACAAAAGAGGCGTTCCCTATAGGATAGAGTCCACAGAAAGGGATACCAACAAAAACCAAAGAAAGACTTTCAACCCTCATGCAAAATCCCCTACAGACACGTGGGTGTTTTCCGGCGGCAAAAAATCTGGCCATTCTGCTCATCCAACTAAATGGGTGAAGAGAGTTGCCATCATTCCCAACTAGAAGGAAGCATCGAATCCCAATCGATATGCTCACAACAACAACTACAAAGGGAAACATCCCATGACTAAGACACAATGGCGCAGACATCAACGCCAAAAAAAGGCAGAGGTCTTGAAAGGTGTGACTGATGTTGACCCGGCCAAAGGGAAATAAGTGGCAGTTTTCAAAATGGTTAAGAAACCAGCTACTGAGAGAATTTTCCCCCTCTATCAACTATTATGAAAGATCCCCCAAGGGAGGATGAAGAAATGACCTCAAATTTCTCTGACTCTGGGCATAGTCTCGACATTGTTTGCAACGTGATGTCAATATTGCCAGTTGAGTACGATGTCATCTCTGAGGTCAATGACGTCGAAATCGATTTCACAGAAGAGATGGCTAACCATAAGCCATTATGCTACTATGTGATGAACGATGGATGTGTTGAAAATCAACATGCCATTTTCGAGAAGCCCGACTACACAATGAATCATCACCTCAAGCCTCTTTTTATCCAAGCCAAAATAAACGGTGTTAGTGTAAATAAGGTCCTTGTAGATGGCGGTGCAACTGTAAACTTACTTCCCCAGTCCCTTTTGGGTAAGATTGGCCTCGTTGACACTGATTAGAAGCCTCATAATGTAGTTCTCACTAATTATGAAGGAACGACTGGAAATTCGCTTGGTGTTGTGGAGGTGGAATTAATAGTAGGGAGCGTCAGTAGGACAACCATTTTCATGGTGGTCCCGTCCAAGGCCAACTTTAATGTGCTTTTGGGAAGAGAATGGATTCATGGTGTGGGGGCAGTGCCTTCCACGTTACATCAGAAAATCGCTATATGGAGAGGACATGGTTTGGTGGAGAACATTGAGGCAGATCAAAGTTATTTCTTGGCTAAAGTGAATAACATTACCAAGAACAATTTCGACAAACATTTGACAAATATTTTGCCATGTACATCTCTTGGCCCCAAGTATGAGGTCCAAGAAAACGAGATGTTTTCCATGAGGTTACACCCGAATGCTGGTTTCGTTTGGGAAAGGGAAGTGGTTGATCAAGGATACGTGGTGGTTGATCATGAAGAAGTTTCCTCGACAGAAGACGATGTGCTCAAGACAAGAGCTTCAACCTACAAGAAGAGGATGGACATGCCTATTCCTACTTGTCCTACGTATGCGATCCCACCAACCGGATGGGATGTAGACGAGTGAACCATTTCCACTCTCAATTTCTGGGATAAAATTACGGCCTATGTGGCCGAAAACAAACTAAATACGACCAAGGAGGCCGAAAATCTACAACGACCAGTAGTCAAAACTTTGGCGGAAGACGCCAGTGACGACCTCGTCTATGATCAAAGGTTAGATTGCATATATTGTTGGAACAAGGGTGTTTCACAAGTCACCTATTGAGTTTTGACAATAACAAGGTATTAAAAATAATCAATTGGATATGCTAAACAATTTGTTCAAGTGTACAGGATCCATAATCAAAGTACTATTCTTAGAGATTCTGATTGAACAAGTTCAAGAGCAAAGGAATTTATT